>OKKF01000021.1_pt1 | contig 86460 bp, 69 predicted proteins | sample 1610861 | NCBI WGS metagenome assembly OKKF01 (sample SAMN04436691, study PRJEB24849) | human gut metagenome | biome: human gut; feature: NICU; material: stool | host: Homo sapiens | place: USA: Saint Louis, MO | collected 2010-07-01
TACTTCAGGCCAAGCATCATTTCACCTCCTGCGGCGGTTCTGGTAGAGGCATCCAATTGATTACATCGCATTTAGGGATGCTGATATCATCACCAAGCCACCCTTGACCTTCAGACCAGCATTGCACGTAATACCCGTATTCTGTGTTCACTACGCACCACTGCGCGTCGTTCGGCATTCGCTCACTACAGCTTATCCAACCATCCGGAATTACCGGAGAGTTGCCGGGTTCTTTAATGTGCAAGCGAGGCTCACCATCTTTTGGCTCAGGCCACTGGCGCTCCATGTTGATCTTCAATTTATCTTCCATAGCAGCGGTAATTTCAGCATCGCTGATGCCAGCACGGCGCTGTGCATCCCACAACAGGAACTGCATATCAGCCCACTCGCTGAGATCGTCAGGTTCGGCTGCGGCTTCCAGAGCCTCTTTTGAGAGGTGTTTCAGTGGACCAATGGGGCCAACGCAGCCAAATGTGGAGTCAGACCATTTGGCATGCTCGTGGCGAATCTGTTCGCGTTCCAGCGATGCCAGAGCAATTCGTGCCAGTTCTTCCGCTTCTTCTGCTGGCAGTACAACGTTGCTACCAGGTCCGTATGTTTCGCGCCACTGCTTGATTGTCAGCAGTCGCTCTTTGGTAATAGTTGTCATGCCGCGTTTCCTTCTTTCTTATTAACAATTACACCGTCATATATTTCATTAAGGTGCCCTCTCAACTCCATGCGCCTTAATGCAGATAACATGTAATCGCATTCAACCTGCTTATTTCCAGTAAATGGCTTATCGTCAGGATTACCCCAACAGCAATTGCCCTTTGGCCACCCATGTACTTTCCGTACTCTTCCGTTAACAACGTGAAGTAATCCCCAGCCAGGTGGTAAATCCTCAATTGAAATAATCCCCGGCTCACTAATAAAGAATCGCCAGTCGCCCATTCCAAGAGACGGATTTTTACGAAAACGCTTTTTTCTATCTGCCAACAAGTCAGCACGAGAACACTTCGCCTCTATCAGGCATGATGCTGAATTTCTGAATCCCATAGCATCTGGCTGTTCTCCGGTACTGGTTACAGCTATAAAGCGGTCATGAAAACAAACCTTGAACCCGTTGCGCTTAAGGAACTTGTACGCAATCTGACAGAGTTCGCTGTGTGTTAACGCCATATCACTCTCCTTTCCCCTGAAGCATGGCGTTGCTCCGCTCTATACCATCCAGCGCGATTCGCAGTGCCTGAATTGTGGTAATGCTATCGTTTGGGGCTATTCCATATCGCTCGAATACAGCGATATGACCGCGCATAATCTCAGGCGTAAGCTCTTTGTAAGCATAAGCAAGCGACCCTGATGCATTATCCGGCACTACCGGCGATGGCTGTTTAGCTTCTAAATCAGCTATTCTGTCAACCACGGCATCGACAGCATCTGAAAAGCCGAACCAGTTGCTCCACTCCGGCCTGTTACCGGTTGCTGCAAAGTACATATCATCTAAAGCAGACTCAGCATGGTCACGCTCATTGATGAGTTGCTCTTCGCTTTTCTCCAGTTCAGCAATACGCTTACTTCCATCCGAGATAACACCTTCGTAATACTCGCGCTGCTCGTTGAGTTTTGATTTTGTCTCCTCAAGCTCAACACGCAGCTTCCCTACCGTTAGCGCAATATCCTCGTTCTCCTGGTCGCGGCGTTTGATGTATTGCTGGTTTCTTTCCCGTTCATCCAGAAGCGCCAGCACTAATTTAGGGTTGAAAGCTGCGATAAATTCTGCGTTGTTCTCTGCATTTTTCTGGTCGTCAAAGCCAGGCCATTTGATAATGTCTCCGCAACGTTCATCCCCCGGCGTATGCACCGCATATGTACCAGTGTCCGGCGAGATGAATGCACGCCATTCGCCCTGTGTTGCCTGTTGCGCTATCTTACGTAAGGTAGCTAATTGTTCGCTGGTAAAAGTCATCATGGTTGCATCTCCCGTTCTTCTGCCCACTTCCGAAGCCATTCAATCTCACCATTACGAGCTATCAGCTCGCGACACAGTCTTTCGTTTTCATCCAGCAGCGCCAGCACGGTAGCTGGATTGGCTGCGGCGATGAATTCAGCATTGGCCTGCTGTTCCATTTGGAAATCTTCATAGAAACGGCTTTCTGGATGCGCTCCTTCAATTCTGCAAATAGGAATATATCCAGCAACCTCGCGATGAATTAGTGCATCATCACCATCAAATCGTCCCTCTCCATATTCGAGCGACCACACACCACACGTTGCTTTCTCTGCCTTAGCACGCAATGCCTGATAGTCAATCTTGCTCACTGGTTGCCTCCTTTGCGAAGCTGCTCCGCACAATGCAGCAGGGCGTCCGTCGCTTCTTTCACCGTAACGATGTCGCCATCGTCCAGCCCGGCAACCGTCGCGTCCTTAACGAACACCGAGCAAAGGTCATTAAACGCCTGCGCCCGTACTTCAGACAGGAAAGAGTCGGTGGCTGTGGTTTCGATATCGTTAATTTCAGGAAGAATCTCTTCCCATGTAGCGATATCGCCATTCAAATGCCATCCGGCAATTCCACTGGAGTTATCCGCAACACTGCGAACAGCTTCAATAGTTTCATGCATTGCCGCATTCTCCGCCGCCAGCGCATTAGCACGCACCAGTTGCACTTCAAGTTGCGTTGCCAAATCGCTGATCAGCTTTGCCACACTGCGCATATCAACGGCACCACATTCTGCTTTCAGTTCCGAAGCCATCTCATGCCCGGCGGCAACTAACCATTTGATATTACTTTCCATCTTTACCCTCGCTTATCCACATAACTTATTGATTACATTGATAACTAAAAAGATCGTCGATTCAGAACTCTTCGATGTTCCAGCCACCACCTGCTTTCTTTGGTTTAACCGTTACCCCGATGATTCGGAACGGATACTGATCTGCGGCGACTTTGGTTTTCACCCTGGCGTCGTCAGTCCAGAAACCTTTCACTTCGTGCAGTTCCATCTCGCCGGTGGCGAGCATCACAGCGAAATCTGGCGTATAGAACGTGTTATCAGCTAACCGCAGCTTGATACCCTCGAATCGATACCAGGCGATTTCCCCTGCACGTTTACGCAGCTCAAGGTGCTGGCAATACGCAGATTCTGTTTTGTTCATCTGGCCTGTTTTGAGTCGACCAAGAGCCTGTATCTGTTTTCTCATGATTTACCAATTAGGTAATTAAAAACCACATAAGACATGAAATCAATAGATGTTAGAACATTTTGTTACCCACCAGGTAATCATGTGGGCGTAAAAAAATGCGCTATCGCGCTGGTATTACTTGATAAATCCTGCCGCCTTTCCCCGCCTGTATTCCTCCATCAGCCACTGCGCCGGTGTTATTCCCCCAAGGGTGGCGGCGTTAGGCATACACCCGAAACTTCGCCCTGGTGGATGGTAAACGTCTCTCCCTGTGTCCGGAGGCGTACTCATGGGCTCTGGCTTTGCCTGTATGCTGATCACCGGATCGGGTATCTGCTGTCCGGAAGCCACCTTTTTCGCCCAATCATCGAGCAGCCTGCGCGCGTGTTTCTCAACCTCACTCTCGCTAAGCTGGCGCTGATACATTGCACGACGGGTATCACATACGACCCAGTACATAACCGGATGCCGCCACGGGAATCTTTCGGGACCACCAGGATATAAACTTTTTTCCTTGCTGTACCGGTGAAACTCCGCCATCACATCGTCAATGGTGACGCCAAGAACCATCTTGCTGTCTTTGCACCACTTGATGAATTGCCCTGGCGACGGCCAGAACGGAGATTCACTGGCGCGGGCGTGGCGCATACCAGCAGAAACCTGTTCACGGGTTCGGATCCCACCTTCGGCAAACGCAGCAATCCACTGCTGTTTTGCAGCGACTTCCTGCTCTGGCGTCTTCAGGTTGGTTACCACTGCCGCCGGAAACAGTTGTTTCAGCTGTTTGAAAAGGGCATCAACAAGCCTCTCTGCTGACATGTTCACCACGTTGTCATTGTTGGTGTACTGATGCTCATAACCTGACATGCGAGAAAGGGCTTCTCCGTCACGGTTTTGTATCGCGGTAAAAACGTTGTTCACAAGAAATCCTCCCATGCTTCAGGGCTGTTCCAGTGCGGAACGTTGTTATCAGGTAATGTTGATTGCTTCTGTCTGCTAATCTGCAGCCGCCTTGCCAGCTTCTGCTCCCACTGTGCCTGATGGTATGCCTTACCCTCAGCCATCCAGTAAATTCTGAACTCTGCAAGTTCCTGTGCCGTTGGCAGACTGTCCAGGTAGATCCCCTGCAATGAGCTTTTCCGAAGAAAGTCATCTGATGGCTGCCATTGTTCATGCATGACAAATTTTCCTAATTGCCCTGGCCCACCAGGAGGAACAAAGTTATTCATCACGGCGTTGTTTGCTCCGGGGTCATGAGGCACAGAATCCCCGCTTTTTGTCCTGCTCTCCCTCTCTTGGTTAAATGACTGGTTATATGACTGGTTCTGGATCCCGTTTTTGGGATCATTCAACATCCCGTTTTTGGGATCATTCAACATCCCGTTTTTGGGTATATTCCCGTTTTCGGGAACATTACCGTTTTCGGGTTCATTACGTCCTTCTAGGTTGCCTTTAATGTTCCCTTTTTTGGTTATATTAAGAGAGAAAACCCGCACTCTTTTCGTCGCTCCCTTTCTCTCTCCGGTATCTGAAATAAGCCCCATTTTCATGAGCGATATAAGCCCGGCCTGCACGGTTTTTTTATTCAGGCAAGTGTCTTTAACGAGGCGTTCTATGCTGGGGTAGCAGAGGTTATATTCATCGGCTCTGTCAGCCATCGAGAGCAGTATGAGCTTTAATGACGAGCTACCTGGATCTGTCTCCCAGGCCCAATCTGTTGCATGTCTGCTCATGATTAATCTCCGCTATCAGCTTGAATGTTGTGGGGAGGAATTAATCATGATCTGCTTAATCTCAGCCCTGATGCGACGGTTTGATTCCATGGTGCACTCAACACAGTGTCCGTTGTAAACCCAGCGTTCACTGTCATGTCCGTGCTTACATGGTTTTCCGGTGTAGTAGCGTTTAAGTCCGCGCTTTGCGGCATCAATACGTGTAATGATTTCCATGGTAAGCCCTGTTATTAGTATTGGGATTACGGTCATTTTGTGCTGACACAAAAAAAAGATCAACCATATTTGGTTTTTTATTACCCTTAAGGTGCGAATAGATATGAAAAGACCGCCGGATGGCGGTCTACAGAGGGTTGTGGCTGGATATCATGAGTAGAAGAAGTATGCCAATTCTGCTTTTGAGCGCAGCCATTGTCTTGTTTTACAGGCTTTAAAAAGCCCATTCATCAATACCTTACCTGGCATTTTGCGCTTACCTGTTAAGTGAGTCTGGATATAGTGACTCGTCGTTCCGGCTTCCTGTGCGAAGGCTTCACGCTCATCCGGAGTAAGTGCAAGCCAGTGCTTTTTGAAATCGAAATGTCCGTTATCGCTCATAGCTATTGCCTGATATTTATTTCAGATAATAAATATTCACCCATAAGGTAACAAAAATCAAGGATAGTTACCCATGAGGTGCATTTACCTGTTGGGTAATATTGCTTTAAATTGAATCATCTTCTGATTCATATATGAGGCGATTTTCCAGAAAATGAAAAGTATCCAGGACGTCCGCAGGCAAAATCTCAACGACTTGATCGACCGTGAATTCAATGGTGTTCAGACGCGGATGGCTGAAAAACTTGGAACTCAGGCAAATCTGGTAAACCGCTGGGCTCTTGGCAAGAAGGTTATCGGCGACCAGGTTGCGCGAAAAATTGAAGCTGCCGCCAATAAACCACGTAACTGGCTTGATATCGATCGCTCGCTTTCTCAGGAGGGTTTTCAGCCTGTCGGACCAAGCGACATTGGTCAGCTGGCGGCTCACAACCTGGAACGCTGGATGAGCGAAAGCCGCGACCTTTCAACACAGGGAAAACTTCACCGCGCATCCGGCGTCGCCCAAGTGACAATCAGCCGCCTGTTAAACAATGAGGTCAGCGTTTCCATTTCCACCCTGGAGAATGTTGCATCTGCATTCGGGCGTCACGGATATGAACTACTGATTCACCCGCACGACCCTGCAACTATCAACTATGACCGCTCGCGCTACGCATTGTTACCTGAAACCGAGAAAGCAAAGATCGAAAGTTACATTGAATTTGTCATCAACCAGAACGAAAAAAACAAACAATAAAATCATATTTTTCAGTAAGTAAGCCGCCAAATGGCGGCTTTTTTATTGTCTATTTAATTACCTTGCAGGTAATTTTTTCAACTCATATCTATTGACACCAAACCAAATACGCATAATTATTACCTCAACGGTAACAAGCTGAGGTAACAAGTTATGCAGTGGAAAATCATCAACGGTTGGTACTGCGTTACTGCATGCGGATTCATGAGCTGGAAGTTCCGCACCTTACAGGAAGGCATTAAGTGGGCTTTCGTCAGCAAAGAAGCTCGCGATGTGGCCAACGATAACGAGATATGGGAGGGCTGATAATGAACGTTAATCAGCAGCAAAATCTTCAAAAAATCATGCTGGCATTCGACAAGGACTACCGCCTGTCAGAACAGCTATATGACCGACAAGTTGAACTGATCGAGAGCATCCGGCTTCATCAACTAGCCTCAACTTTCGACGCTGTAACAGGTAAAGGCGTTCGCCAGGAAGTACTGGAGGCCGCTAAAGACAGTCCAGAGTTCGAAGAACTGATGGATTCCTACCGGCGCGAGGCAATGGCAATTATCGCCCGCTGGGATCTGGCTGATCAGCTTGATGGGCAGAGGGACGCGGCATGAAGCCGGGAATTTATTTCGACATCAGCAACGAAGACTACCACGCCGGGGACGGCGTGAGTAAGTCGCAACTGGACATGGTTGCCAAGAATCCGGCGCTTCTTAAATGGGTTCAGGCAGCACCAGAAGACGAAGAGAAAAAGTCTGCACTGGATATGGGAACCGCATTGCACTGTCTGCTTCTGGAGCCTGGAGAATTCAACAAACGCTTCATTGTTTCACCGAAATTCGATCGTCGGACGAAACAAGGTAAAGCTGACGAAGAAGCATTTCTTCGTGATGTAGCGGATATGGGGATTACGGTACTTGATGCCGAGCAGTGGCGGAAACTGGAGCTGATGCGTGATAGCGCAATGGCTCACCCGGCGGCACGCTGGATGCTGGAAGCACCTGGTTACTGCGAAGCATCAATGTACTGGAATGATGAAGAGACTGGTGAGTTGTGCCGCATTCGTCCAGACAAATGGCTGAACGAGCACAACGTGATCGTCGACGTGAAAAAGGTTGCAGATATGGACCGTTTTGCACGCCACATCGAGGAATTCCGCTACCACGTGCAGGACGCAATGTACCGCGAAGGAGCGATGAGGGTTACTGGTCAGTCGCATGGTTTTTTCTTTCTTGCCGTGAGCGAAAGCATTGATTGTGGTCGGTATCCGGTACGCGTGTTCGAGCTGGATGCGCCGGATGTCGATGCCGGGCACGCTCTGTTCCGCCGGGATCTGAATACCTATCACGAATGCCGCATCAATGATGAATGGGGCGGCGTGGAAATTATTAAACGCCCTGACTGGGCACGTAAACAGGATATGTACGTATGAGCAATGATATCGCAATCACATCACAACCAGGCGCAACTGTAGGTACTGCTGCGGCAATCTTCAGCCCGGAGGGCATGAATCAACTGGTGCGTTTCGCGGAGTTGATGTCACAAAGCAAAGCGACTGTACCGAAACATCTTGAAGGCAAACCTGCCGATTGTCTGGCGGTGACCATGCAGGCGGCACAGTGGGGAATGAACCCTTTCGCCGTGGCGCAGAAAACGCATGTGGTAAACGGAACGTTAGGCTACGAAGCACAGTTGGTAAACGCGGTCGTATCCTCTTCCAGCCTGCTAGCGACACGCCTGAATTATCGCTGGAGCGGTGACTGGTCGAATGTTAACGGCAAAACAGATAAATCACCGAATCTGACGGTAACTGTGTCAGCAGTTCTTAAAGGAGAAGCAGAACCCCGTGAGCTTACCATCAGTATGGCGCAAGCCGGAGTGCGTAACTCTCCATTGTGGGAACAGGATCCGCGCCAGCAGCTTGCCTATCTTTGCACGAAACGATGGGCTCGCCTGCACGCTCCTGATGTACTTCTCGGTGTTTACACCCCTGACGAATTACAGGAAACGGCACCGCGCGTTGAGCGAGACATTACTCCGCAAACGACTACTGCTGCGGGAATGAACAGTCTGATCAACGCTAAACCAGTGAAAAAGCCTGATGAGCAAACGCGTAAAGCGGATAGCCGTGATCCAGAAGAAATGCTGATGGCCTTTACCAGCGCAGCGATGAATTACAGCACTGTCTCCGAACTGGATAAGGCTTACAAATACATTGCACAAAAACTTTCAGATGATGACGAACTGCTGGCAAAAGCCACCGACGTTTACAGCGTTCGTCGGGAAGAATTAAACGAAACATCTATGTAACCACCACCGCGGCGCCACGCGCGCCGCACTGCAACCAAGAGAGGTATTTATGAAAGGTGCATTAGGTAAGAAGGAACTCCTGGCGGTGGTGCCACTGTCATGGAGCACTATCGACCGTATGGAGCGCGCAGGGGAATTTCCTAAACGCTGGTATATCACCGATAAACGCTGCGCATGGAACCGTGATGAAGTTGAGCGTTGGCTTGATGAACGTCAGGCAGCAAGCCCGGCAGAGTTCCAGGGTAAAAAACCTCCTGTTCAGCAACGTGTATATCGTCCTGTGAGCAACGCGGCATGAGTGTGCTGCTAAGGCACTGGAGCAAATGGTCAGGATGGTACTTATTCCTGGCCTCTGTTTCAGCATGGCTTTATCTGCTGGCATTAATTTTCAGAGAGGGTTGGATTAAGTGAGAAAGTTAAGCCGACTTGAAAAATATCACATGAACAAGGTTTCAATGCGCAGCCCTTCAAAGGTTGTTGCCGTTACTCCTGCGGCGATAGAGATCGAAAAACGCGCGATTGAAAGAGAGAAAAAAGGGCAGTTCCGCATTGCCGCCCACCTTTGGCTTCAGTGTATGGATGTTGCTTCTGGTGATGTTGAACGTGCAAGGATCGCGGTTCGCAGGGACCAATGTATCACAAAAGGTAACGGCCTTCGCCGTGGCGACTATAGCGGCATAGGATGTTGTGGGGTGGTTTATGACTAAGAAATACACACTAATCTATGCAGATCCACCCTGGGCATACCGGGACAAAGCCACAGATGGTAATCGCGGTGCCGGTTTTAAATATCCGGTTATGAGTGTGCTGGATATCTGCCGCCTTCCTGTGTGGGATTTGGCCGGTGAAAACTGTCTGTTGGCCATGTGGTGGGTGCCAACACAACCACTCGAAGCACTAAAAGTTGTTGAAGCCTGGGGATTCCGTCTGATGACCATGAAGGGCTTCACGTGGATAAAATGTGGTAGTCGACAACCAGATAAACTGGTTATGGGGATGGGACACATGACTCGCGCCAACAGTGAAGATTGCCTGTTTGCGGTAAAGGGAAAACTACCTCCGCGCATTAATGCAGGTATCGTTCAGTCATTTACCGCACCGCGGCTTGAGCATTCAAGAAAACCAGATGTCGTTCGTGAAAAACTTGTGCAATTGTTAGGCGATGTTTCTCGCATTGAACTGTTCGCCCGCCAGTCGTCTCATGGCTTCGATGTTTGGGGTAATCAGTGCGAAGACCCGGCAGTGCAACTACACCCAGGATACGCGTTGGATATTGCCGGATTAACAAATGCATTCAGCAATGCTCCGCTGTCACCAACAGACAACCAGGGGCGGGAGCGTGCAGCATGAACAGGGCATCACCAGCAGATTTAAGGAAATGCCTTGAAACTGCAAACATGCTTGCACACAGCGGGATCAGGTTTGTTCCAATTCCCGCTGTCACTGATGCTGAATTTGCAACACTGTCAGCAATATTCACAGATAAAATTGAATCACTGGCAGCAGAAGCCGAGATGGAAGAAAATCAGCAGAACTATTAAACGTTATTCCCCCACCATCCACTTCTCAAACTTCGACGGGGAGAACGGAATCAGATCCGTATGCTCCCCGTTAATCCAGGAATCAATCATATCGGCCCACTGCTGCAACATGTAGGCGCGCTGTCTGGCGTATTCCGCTTTGTTATATACGGCGCGCACACCTTTCTGCTCATGTGCCAGAGCCTTTTCAATCCAGTCTGAAGGATAACCAGCCTCATGCAACAACGTACTGGCTGTACGGCGCATATCGTGTACGGTGAAGTCCTGAATATGCTCACCATCTTCATTTATTATTTTCACCGTTCTGTCGATCAGAGAGTTCAGCGCGGCATTAGATAATGGCTTCCGGAAATTGTAACGACCAGGAACCAGATATTCACTTCCACCAGCGCACATCTGCAACCCGACCAATATATCCTGAACCTGTTTAGGCAGGTAAATAACATGCGCCCGGCTTCCCTTCATGCGGTCTGAAGGAATTGTCCATGTCCATTTTTTAAAATCTATTTCATCCCACGTTGCATTGGTGAATTCGCCCTTACGAACCATAGTGATAAGCACCAGTTTTAAAGCCATTTTCATAGTGCCCATAGCACCAATGGCATCCAACGTGCGGAAGAACAGGCCAATTTCTTCTGGTGTCAGTGTTCGCTCTCGTGGTTTAAATATGGCGATAGACGAAGGTTTAATGTCAGCCGCAGGATTAAACAAACCATGACCACGGTCATTGGCGTGACGGTATACGCTGCTGATGATCTCCCTGGCCTGTACTGCTGTTGCCCGACCACCGCGTTCGACAATCCGGTCACACAAATCACGAACCATCGATGTGGTAATTTCAGCCATCATTTTGTTGCCAAGAACCGGAAGTATGTCACGGTCGATCACCGCCTGCTTCATTGCGCGGGTACTGTCAGCCAGGATGACGTGTTTCATATAACTGTCGGTATGTACCGCAAACGTCTCGGCACCACGAATTTTTTTGATACCGTCACGTTTAGCCGCAGCCGGCGACTGGCCTGCTTTAAGTAGCTTCTTTGCAGCAATCAGTTCTTCTCGCGCTTCTGCCAGGCTGATACCGTCACGCCCATACTGCCCGATTACCAGTGTTTCGCGGCGACCGTTGATACGGTAGTCATAGCGAAACGAGACCGTGCCTGACGTAAGCACAGCTACATACAGCCCGTCACGATCGGAGACCTTGTACAGTTTGTCCTGCGGCTTGAGGTTTTTTAATTTTGTATCGGTAAGCACAATTCACCCGTATAGAAACCATTTTCATGACGGTATGAGAGTATACCTTTAAGGTAATACCGTCACCTGTACCGCCGAAAAATATGGTGTAGAGTGAATAGAAATGAATACATAAAAACAAAAACCCCCTGCAAAAACAGAGGGTTGAGTTGGCATCTGAATAGGAATGATTTGCTATGAGTTAGCTGTTAATCATTCCCACTCAATAGTTGCTGGTGGCTTGCCGCTGATGTCATACACCACGCGGGAAATACCATTCACTTCATTGATAATGCGGTTGGAAACGCGACCGAGGAAATCATACGGCAGATGTGCCCAGTGTGCGGTCATAAAGTCGATGGTTTCGACAGCACGCAGAGAGACAACCCAGTCATACTTACGACCATCGCCCATTACGCCAACGGAACGTACTGGCAGGAAGACGGTGAACGCCTGGCTGACTTTGTCGTACAGGTCCGCTTTACGCAGTTCTTCAATGAAGATGGCGTCAGCACGGCGCAGCAGGTCACAATACTCTTTCTTCACTTCCCCCAGAACACGAACGCCAAGGCCTGGTCCCGGGAACGGGTGACGGTACAACATGTCATACGGTAGGCCCAGCTCCAGACCAATCTTACGCACTTCGTCTTTGAACAGCTCTTTCAGCGGTTCAACCAGGCCCATCTTCATCTCTTTCGGCAGGCCACCCACGTTGTGGTGAGATTTGATGACGTGTGCTTTACCGGTTGCAGAAGCAGCAGATTCGATAACGTCAGGGTAGATGGTGCCCTGCGCCAGCCACTTCACGTCTTCCAGTTTCAGCGCTTCTTCATCGAATACTTCAACGAAAACGCGACCGATGATTTTACGTTTTGCTTCCGGATCGTTTTCGCCAGCCAGCGCTGACAAGAAGCGATCTTCTGCCGGTACGTGAACAATATTCAGACCAAAGTGATCGCCAAACATATCCAGAACCTGCTCTGCTTCGTTGAGACGCAGCAGGCCGTTGTCGACGAATACGCAAGTCAGGTTTTTACCGATAGCGCGGTGCAACAGCATTGCGGTTACGGAGGAATCCACGCCACCAGAGAGGCCGAGGATGACTTTATCGTCGCCCACTTGCTCGCGGATGCGGGCTACAGCGTCGTCGATAATTTTCGCTGGCGTCCACAGGGCTTCACACTGGCAGATATCACGCACAAAACGCTCCAGCATGCGCATACCCTGGCGGGTGTGAGTCACTTCCGGGTGGAACTGTACGCCATAGAAGCGTTTTTCTTCGTTGGCCATGATGGCAAACGGGCAGCTTTCGGTGCTGGCTACGGTGACGAAGTCGGACGGGATTGCGGTAACTTTATCGCCGTGGCTCATCCAGACATCGAGCAGCGGTTTACCGTCTGCGGTCAGCGCATCTTCGATACCGCGAACCAGTGCGCTGTCGTTTACGACTTCAACCTGCGCGTAGCCAAATTCACGTTCATTAGAGGCCTCAACATGACCGCCCAACTGCATCGCCATGGTCTGCATGCCATAGCAAATGCCGAATACCGGTACGCCTGCTTCAAAGACATACTGCGGCGCACGCGGGCTGTTTTCTTCGGTGGTGCTTTCCGGGCCGCCGGAAAGAATAATGCCGCTTGGATTGAAGTCACGAATTTGTGCTTCTGTCACATCCCACGCCCACAGTTCGCAGTAAACACCCAGCTCACGCACGCGGCGCGCAACCAGTTGAGTGTACTGAGAACCGAAGTCCAGAATGAGGATGCGATGCTTATGAATGTTTTCCGTCATTGACGCTTATTCCGAGGCAAGTGAAACAGATAATATAAATCGCCCGACATGAAGTCGGGCGAAGAGAATCAGGAGCCCAGACGGTAGTTCGGGGACTCTTTAGTAATGGTCACGTCGTGAACGTGGCTTTCCTGAATGCCCGCACCGCTGATACGTACAAACTCCGCTTTAGTACGCAGTTCGTCGATAGTACCACAGCCGGTCAGGCCCATACAGGAGCGCAGGCCGCCCATCTGCTGGTGAATGATCTCTTTCAGGCGACCTTTATAGGCTACGCGGCCTTCGATACCTTCTGGCACCAGTTTGTCGGCAGCGTTGTCGCTCTGGAAGTAACGGTCAGAAGAACCTTTGGACATCGCGCCCAGGGAACCCATACCACGGTAAGATTTGTAAGAACGGCCCTGGTAGAGTTCGATTTCACCCGGAGATTCTTCAGTACCTGCCAGCATGGAACCTACCATCACCGCGCTTGCGCCAGCGGCGATAGCTTTAGCGATATCGCCTGAGAAACGGATACCGCCGTCAGCGATAACCGGAATGCCGGTACCTTCCAGGGCTTCTACTGCATCAGCAACGGCGGTGATCTGCGGAACACCGACACCAGTCACGATACGCGTCGTACAGATAGAACCAGGGCCGATACCCACTTTAACGGCACTGCAACCGGCTTCTGCCAGCGCGCGGGCACCTGCAGCAGTTGCCACGTTGCCGCCGATGATTTGCAGGTCAGGATATTTAGCGCGAGTTTCACGGATACGCTGCAGAACACCTTCAGAGTGACCGTGAGAGGAGTCGATCAGCAGAACGTCAACGCCTGCGGCAACCAGCGCATCAACACGCTCTTCGTTACCAGCGCCCGCGCCAACCGCTGCACCTACACGCAGACGGCCTTGTTCGTCTTTACACGCGTTCGGTTTACGTTCCGCTTTCTGGAAGTCCTTCACAGTGATCATGCCGATCAGGTGGAATTCATCATCAACCACCAGCGCTTTTTCAACGCGTTTTTCGTGCATTTTTGCCAGCACCACTTCACGGGCTTCGCCTTCACGCACGGTTACCAGACGCTCTTTCGGCGTCATGTAAACGCTAACCGGCTGGCTCAAGTCGGTCACAAAACGCACGTCACGACCGGTGATAATGCCGACCAGTTCGTTTTCTTCGGTAACAACCGGGTAGCCAGCAAAGCCGTTACGCTCGGTCAGTTCTTTCACTTCACGCAGCGTCGTGGTTGGCAGTACGGTCTGCGGATCGGTTACCACGCCAGATTCGTGTTTTTTCACACGGCGAACTTCTTCTGCCTGGCGTTCAATGGACATGTTTTTGTGGATAAAGCCGATACCGCCTTCCTGAGCTAGAGCAATAGCCAGGCGCGCTTCCGTTACGGTATCCATTGCTGCGGAAAGCATAGGGATATTCAGACGAATAGTTTTCGTCAGCTGAGTGCTGAGGTCAGCAGTATTCGGCAGAACGGTAGAATGAGCAGGAACGAGGAGAACGTCGTCAAACGTCAGAGCTTCTTTAGCGATACGTAGCATGGGCAATATCTCGACCAGAGTGGTTAATAAATATTGCCGCGGCATTATACAGAGCGTAACCGATTGCATCTACCCCTTTTTGCAAAAAATGCTTGCTATCCCCGGAGGGCGGGTTACTATCGACTGAATAACCTGCTGATTTAGAATTTGATCTCGCTCACATGTTACCTTCTCAATCCCCTGCAATTTTTACCGTTAGCCGCCTGAATCAAACGGTTCGTCTGCTGCTTGAGCATGAGATGGGGCAGGTGTGGATCAGCGGCGAAATCTCTAATTTTACACAACCAGCCTCCGGTCACTGGTACTTTACGCTTAAAGACGATACCGCGCAGGTGCGCTGTGCGATGTTCCGAAACAGCAACCGCCGGGTCACCTTCCGCCCACAGCACGGGCAACAGGTTTTAGTTCGCGCCAATATTACACTCTACGAGCCGCGCGGCGATTATCAAATTATCGTCGAAAGTATGCAGCCGGCCGGTGAAGGATTGCTGCAACTGAAGTACGAACAGCTTAAAGCGAAGTTGCAGGCTGAAGGTTTGTTCGATCTGCAATACAAAAAATCACTCCCCTCCCCTGCGCATTGCGTTGGTGTGATCACCTCAAAAACCGGTGCTGCGCTACATGATATTTTGCATGTGTTAAAACGTCGCGATCCTTCTCTGCCAGTGATTATTTATCCCACCGCCGTACAGGGGGATGATGCGCCGGGGCAAATCGTTCGTGCCATTGAACTGGCGAATAAGCGCAACGAGTGTGACGTGTTGATCGTTGGCCGTGGCGGTGGTTCGCTGGAAGATTTATGGAGTTTTAATGATGAGCGTGTGGCGCGGGCGATTTTTGCCAGTCGCATTCCGATAGTCAGCGCCGTCGGGCATGAGACGGATGTGACGATTGCCGACTTTGTTGCTGATCTGCGTGCGCCAACGCCGTCAGCCGCCGCTGAAGTGGTGAGCCGAAATCAGCAAGAATTGCTACGTCAGGTGCAATCGACCCATCAACGGCTGGAAATGGCGATGGATTATTATCTCGCCAACCGCACGCGTCGTTTTACGCAGATTCATCATCGCTTGCAGCAACAGCATCCGCAGCTCCGGCTGGCACGTCAGCAAACTATGCTCGAACGTCTGCAAAAGCGGATGAGCTTTGCGCTGGAGAATCAGCTTAAACGCGCGGGTCAGCAACAGCAGCGATTAACACGGCAACTCGTCCAGCAAAATCCGCAGTCGCGTATTCATCGCGCGCAAACGCGCATTCAGCAACTGGAATATCGTTTAGCAGAAACCCTGCGCGCACAGCTTAGCGCCACGCGTGAACGTTTCGGTAATGCAGTAACACACCTCGAAGCCGTAAGCCCACTGTCAACGCTGGCGCGCGGTTATAGCGTCACCAGCGCCGCTGATGGCGCGGTGTTAAAACAGGTTAAGCAAGTGAAAGTGGGTGAGACACTGATCACACGACTGGGAGATGGTGTGGTGATTAGTGAAGTCAGCGCCGTAACAAAAACCCGCAAATCACGTAAAAAAACGTCTAATCCGTAGACCGGATAAGAGGCGCCAGCATCGCATCCGGCAATAACTCCCAGGCTACTCCAGATCCGCCATGCTGGTTACTGGAAGCAGGTCACCAGACCCGGTTTATTTATTAGCGTGATACTACAATCCTGTGCTCCGGTACCTTCGTCCATCCCACACTGTTGAGAGGACAAATAAGGAAAACTGGGTGAAGACGGCCATCCCAGTGAATTAAAAACAGTATGCAACAACTCTAATTCATTGTATGTCGGTGCATTTTCTATGCTGCCACACTGCCTTGCGATATCCCATTTACTGGCATCAATGATATGTGCAGAAGCCCAGTTTTCGTAGTTAATAATCGGTGAGGATACGGGATTAGCCCCGGACGGCAATTCCGTCGTTAACAACGGTCGATGTAGCGATTTACTATTCACCACTACCGTGTCTGCCATATGTCCCCAAAAGTGCGCCGATGAAACATTTGGGCTGGTTGGCACCGTAAAAATAGCGTCCAGCGTGTCTGTCGCGGAAGCGTAATTAGCCAGAGTAACCGTCAGTGGCATTTTATAACCAGGGGTATTATCCTGGCGGAGCGAAAAACTTGCCGTCCCATCCGCGCCTGTCATGCCACTAATGGTATTACCGCTTTCACTCAGCGTAACAGCCGAACCTGATAACGGCTGAACGACGAGATCGTCCATCGCCACTACATTGCCATACAACGTTGCCCCAGCGTTACGCGGCGATGCCTCACCACGTTTCAAAGTAAATTCAACATTCGGCACCGTATTCCCGGCGCTGTCTTTCACCGTCACGGTAACGGACATGGCTTCGCCTTTTTTCACTTTCGCCGCCTGAGTGGCTGCATCAAACGCTGTTGAGGTAAGTGTGACGCTGGAAACCGTTGAACGCGCGTTAGCCAGGCAAGGCTGAAATGATTTTGTTGAACCCGTATACAGCGTGCCATTTCTCAAATCAACCGACTGGTCTTTACCATCGGCGGATTTATCCTCTGCCCACCAGGTGTAATACGCAGGCCAGCCAGTTTCAGTGACAAACGTGTTATTCGGATAACGCGCAGACAACGAACTTAAATCATTGAATAGTGGCTGCCTTGCTACTTCACAAGGGCTCACACTCGCATCTGATTTCTGTGTTGGGGTAAAGTACGGCCAGTCTTCATTATTGTTATTGATCTTGCCGACGCCAGAAGTCGATGTCAGTTCACTCCACAATTTCGGGCGTTCAAATACCGCACCATTCACTGCCGTCAAGGTTGCTGGCATATGCCCCCAGTAGTTAGCCTTCGCAGAATCCGGGCTGGTCACTACCGTGAATATCAGGTCCTGATTAGCCGTAACCTGCGGATTTCGCGCCAATGAAGCTGTAAACGGCGTTACCAGACCAACGGTGTTATTTTGGGTAACGTTGAACGTTATCGTGCCATCACTGCCGGTGAAGCCGCTCCATGCCGACGTATTCTGGTTGAAGGAGATACGCGCCGATGTCGGGGTGACTTCATCTAAAATGAGATCATCTACGGTATTGGAGGATACAGAGATCCCTGAACGGCTTTTCGCCTGCACGCGCTTGAGCGTAACACCTTCGCCGCCAACAGGATTACCATTGGCATCTTTGATCGTCACCACGATGGGAAGCATCTCACCTTTTTTCACAGATGACGTGGGGGTACCACCATTGCTGGCAGTTCGGCCCTCATCATAGGCAGTCGATGACAGCGTAAGGCTTGCTGGTGCCGAATGTGGCTGCGTCAGACAGAGCATTAAAGCGTATCCATTAATAGTCGTCGTCGATTGTCCCGTTTTCAAATTAATGACGCCGTAATACCACGTCAACGCGTCAGTGGTGCTCATTTCATAAGTCCACCAATTTCCACTTCCGGCAGTTATAGGCAACCCCAAATCTGTCAGTATTGTCCCGCCTGGATGATCATTATATAGCCCCTGTAACTCATTGAGACGCGGCTGATACTCAACCGGGCAATCCGGCGTAACTTTATTGGTATAAAAAAGGTATGACCACGACTCATTATTATTACTTACCGAGGACCCCAAGGTCGCTTCTGCTGCCAGTAGCGGTCGTTTAAAGGTCACCCCCGCCCTACTGGTAAACGTGTCGGGCATATGACCCCAGTATTTTGCTTTCGGTGAGTTCGGACTGGTTATCACAGTGAAAATAACATCCATCGTGGCACTTTTTGTGGTGTCGCGCATCAATGTTGCAGTGAGCGGAGTTGCCAGCCCATAAGTCTCGTTTTGCGTCACATCAAAAGTCGCTTTACCATCACTTCCTGTCGTCAGAAGTGCCTGTGCCCCATTATTATAGAGTGACATGTTTACTCCGGCAGGGGTGACCGGCACGATAGTAAGATCATCATATGTAGAATCTAGCCTGTTTTTTGCACGATCCAACGCAGTCCCGCGTATGAGATTAAAGTTTGCGCCTGGCAACAGATTTCCTCCGCTATCCCGCACAATCACCGTCATCCGGATCGCCGTACCTTTCGCCGCCGTTGCACTAGGGCGACCATCGTTGCTGGCCGTTTTCTCCGCATCCAGTGCCGTGGAGGTCATCTCTATAGAAGCTGCCACTGCATGAGGGTTTACCAGACAGGACACAAATGCCACGGTGTTTGATAATGCCCTGGAGCTTGATCCATTCGATAAATTAATAGACTGATCGTACCAGACGTTCGCGTAGGCAATTTTATCGTAAGCCCACCAGGTGTTAGTCAGCGGAAGGCCTAAATCGGTCCCTATCGCACCATTAGGATGTTCACTGTATAACTCTTGAAATTCGCTTAATAACGGTTGATAAGGTTCGCCGCAGTCTGATTTGCTGACATCATTTTTTGCTGCCGTATTCAAAGAAAGCCATGATTCATTATTAGCCATGGTTGACTGCCCCGCTGGATGCTCGGCAGTAAGCAATGGCCGCTTAAAGGCAATTCCCGACCGGGTAGTAAACGTTTCAGGCATATGCCCCCAGTAACTTGCCAGTGGCGTATCCGGGCTGGTTATGACGGTAAACATGACCGGTAATTTGTTGGATTCTATCGTCAGCTGATACAACTGGGCGTACATATTGGTTACCAGGCCCATAGAATCATCTTGTTTTACCGTAAAGGAGGTAGTCCCGTCCGCGCCAGTCACCCCATAAAGCAGGCTTGAAGAACTATTCATCCTCGCAGAAGCGCCTGCCGCGTTAATTACCGTAATCGACTTATTTATCATCTCGGCATTTTGACGGTTCTTCGAGCCTTCACGTCTGAGAATAAAGGGGACATTGGGCACGCTATTTCCCTGCGCATTTTTAGTCACCACGCGAATCACCGCGTCTTCGCCTTTTTTCACTTTCAACGCACTCAAGGTGTCGTCAACTTTGACAAATTGCGCCGTATCATTCGCCTCAACAATGATCTGACTGGCAACGGCGACAGGCGTGGTCCGGCAGCTCAGTAATGCACCACCAGATGAGGGCATCTGCGTTTCATCTCCTGTCTTCAGCGAAACGACATCATACGTAAAGGTTTGAGTGAACGTATCTGCAACGGTATTCGAGATATAGAACCTCGACACTGGCCAGCCAATAGCATCATGTAATGCGCTACTCCCCTGGTGCGCATAAATGGCCCTAAGTTCATTGTCAGTTGGAACATACTCCGCGCCACAACCATTTATCGAGGTATCGTTAGCCTGGCCCGACGGGAACGTAGACCAGGCCTCCCCCTCTTCCACCAGGGTACCGATACTGGTGGTAGCACTATTCTCGTCCCTCAGCAAAGGCCTTCGATAAATAAGACCGTCATCGCCTGTCGCCGTTTCAGCCATATGCCCCCAGAATTTGGCTTTTGGCGAATCCGGGCTGGTAAGCACCGTAAAGACAACGGGAAGCGTCGATTTAGTGCTGCTGGAGGAATCCAACGCTGCCGTGAGTTCTGTTTTTAGCCCGGTAGTCTGGTCTTGCTTCAATGTGAAAGTGGTGGTGCCATCAGCCCCCGTCACGCCATAAATAACCAGGGTCGTTGAAAGAAAATCATTTTGAGTATTTCCCCAGGCATCCGTTACCGCCAGTGAAGCAATCGACGTCGTAGTTGACACATTGGCCCTGTTCACGCTGGTGTTTCGTTTGAGGGTAAATGCGGTATTTCCCACAGGCTTACCCTGCGCATCTTTAGTGGTCACTCGTAATACGGCTTCTTCACCCTTTTTCACTTTGACAACATTATTCATACGGTCAAATTTTGTGAGGTCTGCAGCTTCAAGAACGATTTGGCTTGCCTTAACAATCGGCGTCGTCTGGCAGGTAAGCAGTTCTTTTGTGGCAGATGGAATTATCGAACTGGTGCCTGAACTGAGATTGACGGCCTTGAAGTCACGCTGTTCCAGGCTACTACTACCTGTCGTGCTGGAAAGGTAACTTGAGGCGACGGGCCAGCCCTGAACCGTTTTCATCGCATTTCCGCGGTTGGCTTCATACAATGACTCCAGCCCGGCCTGAGAGGGAACATATTCACTACCACAACCATTAGAGGATGTGCTTATAGCCTGAGCTTGGGTAAATTGCGCCCAGTCTTCATTATCTTCCGCAATCGCTGTTCGACCCGACGTACTGGATAACTCTTTCAACAATAATGGGCGTTTAAAGACCGCTCCATCTGCAGCCGTCACTGTTTCAGGCATATGCCCCCACATTTTCGCCTTATCGCTGTCCGGACTGGTTACAACGGTAAAAATGGTATCGAGGGTCGCTTTTTTCGTTGTATCTGAATAGAGCCTAGCGGTCAGCGACGTTTTCGTGCCATGGGTATCCGGGCGGGTAATAGTGAGAATTTTAGTTCCGTCGCTGCCGGTCATGGCGCTGTATGCTGCAGCGGTATTATTAAGCGAAGTTTCGTCCGCCAGGCCACCATTGACCACAACCGGCGCAACCAGCGCATCACTGCTACCAGCAACGTGTTTTTCCTCTGAGCGGGTATAACCATCGCCACGTTTCAGGGTAAAGGGTATATCACCCAATGGATTGCCCTGCGCATCTTTTACCGTCACCTTTACCTGTAGCGTTTCGCCTTTTTTCAGCTTCGCCGCATTTGCAGCCGCGTTCCACTGCGCCGGATCTACCACTTCCAGCGTAATGCTGCTGGCAGGATTGTTAGCCGTCGTCAGGCAACTGACATAAACCGCCGTGCTACCGCCAACGGTCCGCGCCCCATCGTTGAGGGCTATGGTGTAATAATGCGGTACCTGATCTGCGGGCGAACTGCTCCAGTAGGGCTGACGCTGCGTTGGCCAGCCGTGTACTGTCTGTACACCGTTACCGTTATTGGCATCATAGAGCGCGCTAAGCTGAGAACGGCGTGGGAGCATATTGGCGCCACAGCCACCTTTACTGGTGCTGGAGGCGTTGGCCTGGCTGACTAGCGACCAGACTTCGTTATTTTCCGTTAATGTGCCGTCCGGACTGAACACTTCCGCAGCCAGTCGGGGTCGGGCAAAGGTTAAAGCATCGACGGTAATCGTCTCATCCATATGCCCCCACATCTGCGCGCCAACCGCATCCGGACTGGTGAGCGTAGTGAAAATCACATTGTAATTAACAGTATTGGGAATATAGGAGTTCACAGGCACAATATTTAGCGGCGTCGATAAGCCCACACCTTGCGATTGCTTAATTTCCACAGTCGCAAAACCCTGCGCATCCGTAGTACCGGCATAGACTAAAGACGGTTGCGATGTTCCGTAGAGTGTGCCATTCATCTCGATTGCGCCGCGGGTTGGATCATCAAAACCTGTAGTCTGCCCCTGACGATTTTTCCCCATATCTTTAGTGATGGTGAACGCGGTATACGGCACGGGTGCATTATTCAAGGCATTAAAGGTGCGTACCGTCATGGTGATCGTGTCACCCACTTTGGCCTGCGCTCTGCTGCCTGCGGAAACATCACGATCGGTGGTCGCGGCAATCTTGGCGACCATCTCATTGCCCGAACAAGAGAGATAGTTTTGCTTAAAGCCGGAATAGGTGTCGATGTTGCCCGTGGCCAGGTTTACCGACGCGTGCGACGTCTCTTCCACCGCACTAAGATACGCTTTTTGCAACGTTGGCCAGCCATATTCGGTGCCGATGGCATTGGCTGGATGAGCGGCAAACAAACTGTGCAATGAACTTTGGCTCGGAATATGACCTAAACCACACTCAGCCTGCATACTGCTATTCTGATCAAACAGCGCCCAGTCTTCGTTATTTTCCCGCACCGATCCCAGTTCGTTGTCGGTTTCATCCGCCAGCCGTGGGCGTTTAAAGATATTGTTCGCTTCAATAATGCCCAACATATGGCCCCACATCCGCGCTTTGTCGGTATCGGGGCTGGTGATCACCGTAAAAATAACGTCTTTCTCATCCGAGGCAGTAAAATCACTGCGCATTCTCGCGGTGATGTGAGTTTTCACCCCCACGCCGCCTGGCTGGGTCAGCGTCAGAGTGGCCTCTCCGTTAGCATCAGTGATCCCTTCATAGGTATGGGCGTCAACTTTGCGAACGTTACTGCCGCCATCAATTTGTACCGGATGCGTCTCCCACGCGGCGTCAGTTTGATTCTTACGGTTAATGCCGTCATCCAGATGCAGCGAAAAGTAGTAGTAAGCCAGCGGCTGATCGTTGTTCTTGCTATCGGTAATCGTCAGACGTAAAGAAGCCTCTTCCCCCACCTTTACTTTCATCGCTTTTATCGTCGAATCATAGCTGCCCGGCGTCAGTACCAGCTTCGGTTCAACATCGGGCGCTTCTTTATCGACACAGCTCACAATAAACGTCGTATCGTCCGGTTTTTGCGCTTCGCTGCGGTTCGAAACATCCGCCGCATGGTGCTGGCCGCTCATCCCCGCCAGTGATGACCAGTAGAAATTACCCTGCATCGGCCAACCAGCCACATCCTGCACTGACGTTGGCACCACCGTCGCCAGCGCACCGAACTGACGCATTCCGGGCAAAATGTCGCAATGTTTATCCGCGCCGCTCCAGGTAAAGGTGGACCAGGTTTCATTGTGATCGTTAACCGTACCGCCTTCATTATCGACTTCCGCCGCCAGTTTTGGTCGACTAAAAGTGTAATCACGGGCCTTCAGCGTATCGGGCATATGACCCCACATTGTAGCCTGCGGAACATCCGGGCTGGTGAGGACGGTAAAGATCACTGCCGTTTCACTGGCCTGAGCAATACCCGCGAGGCTCGCGACCAACGGCGTTTTTACACCAGGGCCGTTGGCCTGGGTGACCGTAACCGTGGCAACACCATTCGCATCGGTAGTACCACGATATTCCGTCGCGGTGGTGGTTAATTCGGTCGTGCCCAGTTTTACAGGCGCAGTATTGTTCACCACACCCTGGCGGTTTTCAGCATCTTTGCGTTTGATAACAAAAGGAATATTCCCCACAACATTACCGACGCAATCTTTGGTGGTGACCGTTAACGTGATACTGCCCCCAACCGTCATTTTCGCCGCACCTGAGGATTCGTCATAGCCCGCAGCGCTGACGGAAATAAGGTCACCCTGCGCGGGCGCAATCTTCAGCGTCACTTTCTGATCGGCGAGCGTCAGAACACTTTCATAGGGATAGCCCGTCGAGGTGAGTAAATATAACAGCGGCATGGTCTGCTGGGGATCAGGCTGCGCCCAGGCGACCAGCGAACGCCCGGCAAGTCCCTGTGCACAAAACGAGCGATCTGCGACTGGCTGTGGGTCCAGTAAGGTGTCCGGCGTGGCGGCATCCGCCCAAACTAAAGATACAGCCGGTGGCGTTTGGTTTTCCCAACGTGGGGTGGCAATGATATCGCCTTCTCTGTCTTGCGGGTTGGTGACGAGCAATTTAGAGACGCTAACATCCGCGTTGAATTCACTCGGTTTAGCGGTAAACGCTACCTCATGCGTCTTTGTAGGATCCAGAAAGACACTGCCCTGGTAGACGGGTATGCTGGCGCTGTCGGCGGTGGGCACGGTACCGTTAAATTCGCCGACCGTATCTGAAGAGTCTTGCCATGCAGATTCTGCCCATGACCACCCAGGCAGCATTGCGCTTATCAGCAATGCGCATAACACAAGGATTTTATTCAGGGTCAGGGACATGACAGAAACTCCACCGGTTGTTAAACGGACGCTTGTCGCATCAACATATTTTGCTTAATCCGGGATTAAGCAAAATATGCGGAAACAGCATTCCCTTGCGGGAATGCTGCTGAGTACGCGTTATTTGTGTTTGTAAATAATGTGAAGTTTGTAACCCTGTACCCCGTCGCCGTTGGTCGGGATGGAAAGTGCCTCTTTTCCATCGCGCGCAGGGCCGTTAAGGTTGGTTCTGGCTTCGTCGTTGGTCGCAGGGATGACCAAATTGTTATTATCGAAGCTTGAGTTAACGATGCCACCCGAAGTGCCAAGCTGTTGGCTGCTGCCAGAAAGTACCCAACGGAAGTCATAATTGGCGGTGACGTCAGCATCGGTACCCGCATCAAACTTGCCATTTTTGTTCTCATCCGAGTACAGTTTGGCCACGTAGGTTTTGCCAAGTTCGATTGGTGTGCTACCGTTGATAAGGTTGATACTGGTACCATCAACAAAGATGGCGACTTTCAGGTTCTGGTTAACCACCGGCCCCGGTGCAACGTTATCGCTGTCGCTTCCGCCGCCGCTGGCAGTAGAAACGTCATAAAGATGCAGCGCAGTCCCGACGTTTGGCGTACCGGTCTGCGTGGTTGGCGTAATTTCAATACCGATATAGCGACCACGGTCGGCATCGGTAAGAGTGTAACTGGTCACCTTCGTTGCCAGCTCTTTTGGATCCCCCCCCTGCGCATCCTTGTAGCTCATCCAGCGGATAGTATCGATAGTTTTCGCGTTATCGCCCAATCCTCCAAGATCCACGTCGCCTTCGGTATCACCAATTTCCCAACTTACGGTTAATTTATCACCCGAGTAAAGACGCTTGTCCGTTTCACTGCCTTGCGGGCGAGCGCCTTTTAGATCAGAAGTCAACGTTACACGGTCGGCATCTGTCGTAGCACTTCCCCCTTCCGAATAGAGCCACGGAATGGTCCCCTGGAAAATATTGGTTTCACCGCTGTCGACCCAGGCGCTGTCTTCAGCCAGCGCCACAGGTGCCACACAATAACCTGCCAGTGCCAGCGCTAATGCGATCCGGGTCAGACCGCGTCTTTTATCCTGCTTCATTGATGCTCTCCTTAATGAACCTTCAGCGACTGGCCGACTGGCCTTACGCCAATCTTATTTTTTGGTATACAGCACGCGTAAACCGTACCCCTGCAAGCCATCTCCCGCTTGTGCGCCATAGGTTTGCGCCGCTTCACGGTTAGTGGCCGGAATCACAATGTCCTCATTGGAAGTGTTCGCCTGTGCACCCACTTCACCATTGATGCTCTTGCCGGTAAATTCCCACTTGTAGTCGTACTGCGCCATCTCTTCGTCAGTCAGTTTTTCGACCTGCTGGAAGACACCGTCTTTATTGTTGTCGCGCCATAAAACAAATCGATAAATGTTGTTAAGCGGCAACGGTTCTTTATCTTTACCTATCAGGTTGCTGGGGTTAGCCGCCCCCACTCGATAGATAAAAGCATTTAGCCCACCAATTTCTGCCCCGAGGAAAGTGACATCCACATAGTTACTGTCATCGTAGGGCGCGGCTTTTGCTTTCCAGCGATAGGTGCCGGGTAAGGTACTGGAGAGGGTGACAGTGCCCTTTTCTTTATCTTGTTTAGCGATAAAAACGCAGGGGTTGTCGGTCGAGCAAGGCTTGTTGGTTAACGTCACTCGTTTGTCCTGCGCGTCGTAAAGCTGCGGCGTGAGGTTATCTTCCGGCAGCGCATCGCCATTGCGGTCGGTGTTATCGCCAAAGCTGTCGGTTACATCGAGATCCATCACCACACCATCAACGCCATCTGCCTGAGCGCTGGCTTCGTGGCTGTGGTTGTTCTCTTCTGGCACGTTCGCGATGTTATTAACAATCAACTCTATTTTACGGTCCTGCTGAACGGTGATTTCCACCACGCCAGAGTTCTGTCGGTTGCCCTTTTCATCTTCCAGCGCCAGACGTACTCGCCAGGTATTGAGTTTTTCTTGTTCGGCTTGATCGGAACTGTACTGCCAGGCAGGCAGCACCAGGTTCCAGTGGTTATTGTTACCCTCTGTCAGAGTATTCTCTTTGATAACCGGCATCACCAGCGTGCGGGCAGCATTGTTTTTCGCCTGCCAGGAGGCAGCAACGATTTTGTAATGATGATTAATGAGTGCGTTAATGGTCCACTTACATTTTTCCAGACCGACGGCTTCTTCGGGCGTATCTTTAATCACGCACTCGGGATGTTCATTCGTGACGTCGGCTTTCAGCCACAAAGTGACATAGAGGGGATCTTTCTCTTTGTATTCCAGAACAATAAAGTTATTACGCTCAACGAAATCAAGACGGCTGCCCATCAGCGAGTGCGCCGCTTTCACTTTATCGCTATCCAATTGATCTTTTAGCGGAACGCCGAACTGATAATTAAGAGTGGCATTAATGCTGACATCACTGTTATCTCCGGTCCCCGCTTTATAGTCCGTCCCAACTGTCAGTAACGGCACTGGTTGATAATTCAGTCCAAGCGTTACCGCGTAGGGATCTTTCTCCAAATTATCCGTACCAAAAAGGGCGACTTCATCGCCGTAATATTGCTCGAAGACAATTTTGCCCCCCAGTTGCGGATAAGAAGGTAACCAGGCTTCGGCACGAATATCCCAACCGCGCGCAGGGCGTTCTTCATAAAAGTCGAAATCTTCAGAGTCTTTCCAGTCAGAAAGTGGGTGATAATAGTTGCCTGAGAATTTTAAATAATCCGTCCAGGCTTCGGCGCCTAAACCTAAACGGCGATGTCCACGGGTAAAGTCATAATCATAAAATATATTTCCACCCAATAACCATTTATCAAAATTATGTCTTACACCAAGCCCTATATTTCCGATCGTACGATCTTCTTTTCGTTGCGCAGAAAATTGGCTGAAATAAACAGTGGTTTGATTATCGTACCAGGGAACAAAATAATCGATGGAACTGCCATCCAGATCGCCGCCCTGACCAATGGAGAGGTTCGAACGGACCTTACCGTAGGGAGAGTGTGTGTCTTCAATATAAGATTGTGCGGTTGAGGTGATTTGACTTTGCAGATAGCTTCTGGCCTGAGATTCCAGCGCCTCAGGAGTCAAGTTTTCAAACCCTTGCGTGGCGGAGTTGATGACGTAATCGGCTCCGCGCTCTTTCAGCGATTTACCCTTGTTGGTTTGTTCATCCTGTTGTGCTGCCTGGCTACCTAAATCAGGTAACGATTCGTTTTGCTTAACATTTATCTCTGGCGCCGCGAAAGCAGCACCAGAGATAAATGTTAGAATAATACAGCGTTTCCATCGCAGCATGCACTTTCCCTGTGACAATGATACAGTCAAAAATAAGCTTTAATATTGTATCCCTGATTATTCAGAAAGGCATGCCATAAAGAATAAATATATTCTTAATTATTTAAATTAGTGATCTCACTCAATTGCATTAGTTATTCCACTAATAACAAATTGTTTTACCATTCATGCATTAAATATAAATGATAAAACAATACATTCACATGATATTAAGCAATAATAAATTCAACGCGTTTTTTAGATATTAAACCGTGCCCATGTTGGCAGAAATAATCCACAGCACCACAAGCTTTTAACACTTGTAACGCCTGATGACACTCAGGGCAAAGTGCCTGGACGGTAAAGTCTTTGTCGCAAGTTGCACAGTGAGCAGTCTCGCCATTGCGTTCGAGAGGGGTTTTGCAGGTTGGACAGTTGAGTGCCATAAATACTCCTCGCGTGTTATTCGGTTTCCCTCTCCGTGTGGAAAGGGAAACCAGATAAGTGATTACTTACTTTTCTTGATATGCTTCATCAGACGCTTACGTTTACGCATCTGGGTTGGCGTCAGGCTGTTACGCTTGTTCGCATACGGGTTTTCCCCTTCTTTGAACTGAATACGAATCGGCGATCCCATTACGTCCAGCGATTTGCGGAAGTAGTTCATCAGGTAACGCTTGTAGGAATCAGGCAGGTCTTTCACCTGATTGCCGTGAATCACCACAATCGGCGGGTTATAACCCCCGGCGTGGGCGTATTTCAGCTTCACACGACGACCGCGTACCAGCGGTGGTTGGTGATCTTCAACAGCCATCGTCATGATGCGCGTCAGCATAGAGGTCCCCACACGACGGGTGGAGCTGTCATACGCTTCACGTACTGATTCAAACAAGTTACCAACACCACTGCCGTGCAAGGCAGAGATAAAGTGCACACGAGCAAAATCGATAAAGCCCAGACGGAAGTCCAGCGTCTCTTTCACCTGCTCTTTCACTTCCTGGCTCAGGCCGTCCCACTTGTTCACTACAATCACAAGTGAGCGCCCACTATTGAGAATAAAGCCCAGCAAGGAGAGATCCTGATCGGAAATACCTTCACGCGCATCAATCACCAACATCACCACGTTGGCATCTTCAATGGCCTGCAACGTTTTGATTACCGAGAATTTCTCTACCGCATCGGTGATTTTGCCGCGTTTACGTACGCCAGCGGTGTCAATGAGCACATACTCACGTCCGTCGCGTTCCATTGGAATGTAGATACTGTCACGCGTCGTGCCAGGCATGTCGTAAACAACAACGCGCTCTTCACCAAGAATACGGTTAGTGAGTGTAGACTTACCTACGTTCGGACGACCCACAATCGCCAGTTTGATCGGCAGACTTTGCGGGTCGAAGTCGTCTGCCTCTTCTTCTTCGCCGTTCTCTTCCGCTTCAAATTGCGCCCAGTATTCGGCGTCTTCGTCGACTTCTTCTTGCGGTGCGAGATCTTCCATCCACGGCAGCAGCACGTGCTCCAGCAGACTTAATACGCCACGACCGTGAGACGCGGCGATCGGGTAGATTTCACCTAAACCAAGCGCGTAGAAATCAACCACTGCCTGATCGGGATCCAGACCGTCAGTTTTGTTTGCCACCAGGAAGGTCGGTTTTTCACGGGAGCGCAGATGTTTAGCAATCGCTTCATCCGCCGGCATCAGGCCCGCGCGCGCATCCACCATAAACAGTACAACGTCCGCTTCTTCAATCGCCAGCAGCGACTGTTCCGCCATACGTGTCTCTACACCGTCTTCGGTGCCATCAATCCCGCCGGTATCAATGCAGATAAACTCGCGGCCTTCAATTTCCGCACGACCGTACTTACGGTCACGAGTCAGACCCGGGAAATCCGCAACCAGCGCATCTCGGGTGCGAGTTAGACGGTTAAATAACGTGGATTTTCCTACGTTAGGGCGCCCGACAAGCGCGACCACAGGTACCATGTTTAAAGCCTCATTTTTATAAATCATCAGACAACGCACGCTATATTCGTGTCGTTGTTAAAAACAGGAAAACGGCCCCTGTCCAGGAGCCGTTTTCAAAGTGAACGACAGAGACGATTAACGTGTAATAGAGTACACGGTTCCGTCTTTTGCCTGGATCAGCAGTTTGCCGTCAGCAGCAACCGGTTCAGTCTGGAAACCGGAACTATCAACTTTTTGCTGGGCAACGAAACGACCATCTTCGACGTTAATCCAGTGCAGATAACCTTCACTGTCGCCTACCACCAGGTTGCCATTATACAGCACCGGAGAAGTCAGCAGGCGATGCAGCAGATCGCTTTGTGTCCACAGCGTAACGCCGCCATCAATGGTCAACGCCATCACCCGGTCATTTTGATCGACCAGATAGATGCGATTGCCGTCGACGATGAAATCATTCACCGAACCCAGTTCGCGTTTCCACATAATCTGACCACTGCGCAGATCAAGCGCCGTCAGGTTACCATTATAGGCCAGCGCGAAAACAACGCCGTTAACAACGACGGGAGTCGTGTCAACATCGCTCAGACGGTCAATTTCGGTAGAACCGGTCGCCTGGGAAATACGCTGCTGCCAAATCATCTGGCCCTGTTCCATCAGCACTGCGCTGACGCGACCATTATCGCCACCCACGACGGCCGCACCAAAAGCCGTTGCCGGCGCAGACTCGCCACGCAAAGAGAGCGAAGGCATATCGAGGTTAACTGTCCATTTGACAGCGCCGTCAGCTTCGTTCAGCGCTTGTAACTGACCGTTACTGGTGTGGATTAACACCAGACCGTCGCTGACCACCGGGCGCGAAAGTGCTTCACCCGCGACTTTAGTTTGCCATGCCACAGTACCATCGCTGGTATTCAGCGCGTAAACCTGCGCCTTTTCGGTGCCAATGTAGACATGCCCACCAGACACGGTCACGCCGCCAGAAAGTAATGCAGGATCTTTAGAGAACCAGCCATCTTTCTCGGCCAGGTTGACAGACCAGATTTCTTTGCCGTCATCCGCATTCAGCGCTTTTACTAAACCAGCGCGGTCCGCTGCATAGACAACGTTGTCCGCCAGTGCCGGATGAAGATTGGAATAGAAGTTGCCAATGCCGCTACCAACGGAAGTGCTCCACGCAGTAGTCGGCGTAAACTGGTTTTCAACGGTTGGCAATGGGGACATCTTTACCACATCTTCTTCGCTGTTAAACAGCGAACAGCCGCTTAAAAGGGTAACGGAAAGCAGTCCTGGCAGCAGTAATTTACGCAATTGCATCGGGTCCCTCTCAGATGGACAAATTATTAATTTTCATCTGCATCATTTCGCTCAGTGCCGGGGTAACATCGCTTTTCACGCCTGCTTCCCATGCACTACGCGCACCTTGCTTATCACCTTTGCTCAGCAATGCTTCACCACGCAGGTCGGCAACAATGGCAGCCCACCCTTCACCTTTGATAGCATCAAGGGTTTTTAGCGCGGCATCAGCCTGCTTGAGCTGTACCTGAACGCGAGCAAGACGCAGATTTATCACGGCTTTGAGATTTTCATCGCTCGTGTCTGCCAGCCCCTGTTGTAACTGGGCGGCAGCTTTCTCTAGTTCATTTTTGTCAACAAATTGCTGCGCAAGTTCCAAAGAAGCCAGCGCACCATAAGTATTTTTATTTTCAGCAGCAAATTTTTCCGCCGCTGGGATGCTATCCGGTTTGCCTTCGCTCACTGCGGTAACCGCATTTTGATAGGCAAGAGAAGCGGAGCGTGCAGAATCAACCTGATGGCTGTTCCAGTAGCGCCAGCCAATCAGTGCGCCAACGCCCAAAATCACCCCAACAGCCAGTGCTTTGCCATTTTCAGCAAAAAAGCGTTTAATCGCTTCAACCTGGTCGTTTTCGTTCTCGTAAATTTCCACGCTGTCCTTCTCCTTCCTTAACCCAGTAACGTGCGCAAATGCGCGGCTACGCTATCCTGCGCAACTGCAGTTTGCTCACCAGAGCGCAAATCCTTCACTACTGCTGTGCCGTTAGCCACTTCAGACTCACCCAGCACCACAGCAACGCGGGCACCCCATTTATCAGCACGGGCAAACTGTTTCTTAAAGTTGCCGCCGCCGTGGTTGGTCATCAGTTTCACGCCCGGTAATTCATCACGCAGACGCTCTGCTAATGCCATAGCCGCAGATTGTGTGTCAGCACCTGAAGCCACCAGGTATATATCGACAACAGGATCGGCTTTAAATTCCGGATTAACGGCCTGAACTAACAATACAAGACGTTCGAGGCCCATCGCAAAACCGACTGCCGGTGTTGCACGACCACCCAGTTGTTCCACCAGACCGTCATAACGACCACCTGCACACACGGTGCCCTGGGAACCGAGGCTGTTAGTCACCCACTCGAAAACGGTACGGTTATAGTAATCCAGACCGCGCACCAGACGCTGGTTTACGGTGTAAGCGATCCCCGCGCTCTCAAGCAGTTTGCACAGACCGGCAAAGTGCTCACGAGATTCCTCGTCCAGATAATCGCCTAATGCCGGAGCGTCGTTGAGAAGCGCCTGCACTTCCGGATTTTTTGAATCCAGTACGCGCAACGGGTTAGTGTACATGCGGCGTTTGCAGTCTTCGTCCAGCTTTTCTTTATGCTGCTCAAGGAATGCCACCAGCGCATCGCGGTAATTCGCACGAGCTTCCAGCGAACCGATAGAGTTCAGCTCAAGAGTTACGTGCTCGGAAATACCCAGCGCGCGCCACCAGCGGGCAGTGAGCATAATCAGTTCGGCGTCGATATCCGGACCTTGCAGACCGAAAACTTCGCAGCCCAACTGATGGAACTGACGATAACGCCCTTTCTGCGGACGCTCGTGACGGAACATAGGCCCGATATACCACAGACGCTGTTCCTGATTGTACAGAAGACCATGCTCGATGCCGGCGCGTACACAGCCCGCCGTCCCTTCAGGGCGCAGAGTCAGGCTGTCGCCATTGCGATCCTCAAAGGTGTACATCTCTTTTTCAACCACGTCGGTGACTTCACCAATCGCACGTTTGAATAGCGGGGTCTGCTCTACAATCGGCAAGCGGATTTCACTGTAACCGTAGCTGCCGAGCACGTTTTTCAGTGTGCCTTCAATGCGCTGCCAGATGGCCGTTTCGCCAGGCAGGTAATCGTTCATGCCGCGAATGGCTTGAATGTTTTTTGCCACGTTTATTCTCTTTCTGAATATAAAAATGAACCCTCAACGCTTCCCTCAATGTTTCGGGAGCCATGCGGGTTCAATCATACACGGGAAGCGAGGCGCTTCCCATCACGTTATTATTTTTCAACCTGCTGAACGTCAATTCGACGCGCTTCGTCCAGCTGACTGGCTTTCGCACGAATGCGCGCTTCCAGCTGATCGATCATATCGTTGTTGTCCAGACGGTCTTTGCGCACGCCATCTTCATAGAGGCCGCTTTTCTTGTTGCCGCCAGTGACGCCGAGTGTAGAAACCAGCGCCTCACCAGGGCCATTCACCACGCAGCCGATAATCGAAACGTCCATCGGAGTGATGATATCTTCCAGGCGTTGCTCCAGCGCGTTAACCGTACCGATAACATCAAATTCCTGACGCGAACAGGTCGGGCAGGCGATGAAGTTGATCCCGCGCGAACGGATACGCAGCGATTTCAAAATATCGAAACCGACTTTGATCTCTTCGACCGGATCGGCCGCCAGCGATACGCGCAGCGTGTCGCCGATGCCTTCAGACAGCAGCAGACCTAAACCAATAGCGGATTTTACTGCCCCGCTACGCGCACCACCGGCTTCGGTGATCCCCAGATGCAGCGGCTGATCGATTTGTTTTGCCAGCAAACGATAAGACTCAACAGCGAGGAAGACGTCAGACGCTTTCACGCTGACTTTGAACTGATCGAAGTTCAGGCGATCGAGATGATCAACATGACGCATAGCAGATTCCAGCAACGCCTGCGGCGTCGGTTCGCCATACTTTTCTTGCAGATCTTTTTCCAGCGATCCGGCGTTAACGCCAATACGGATCGGAATGTTTTTATCGCGCGCACAGTCAACCACCATGCGAATACGCTCTTCATTACCGATATTGCCAGGGTTAATACGCAGACAATCGACGCCGTATTCCGCTACTTTCAGCGCAATGCGATAGTCGAAGTGGATGTCAGCCACCAGCGGCACGTTAACCTGCTGTTTGATGAGTTTGAACGCTTCTGCCGCGTCCATCGTCGGTACGGAGACACGGACGATATCAGCGCCAACACGTTCCAGCGCCTTGATTTGATTGACCGTTGCTTCGACGTCTGTCGTACGCGTATTGGTCATGGACTGTACGGCGATGGGAGCACCATCGCCAATCGGCACATTCCCAACGTAAATACGTGTTGATTTTCTACGTTGAATTGGAGCCTGGTTATGCATGAAAAATCTCCCGCGTTACCCGTCTGTTACTGCGCCGGTGATTGTTCGGCATTGAGGGTCAGACGCGCAACCTGGTTAGTTCTTATAAAACGACTCAGATCGACAGGTTTCCCTTGATACTGGATCTGTACTGCGGCTGGCGCACCAATTTTCAGTTTGTACGGAGCCTGGCCGGTTAAGTTCAAATTACCGTCTTTACGCTGCATACCGCTAAACAGTTTTTTACCGGTAGCATCGGTGACTTCCAGCCAGCAATCGGCAGTAAAGTTCATCACCAGCGCATTCGGGTCAACCGCCGGCGTGGTCACGCCAGCCTGATCGGTTGGCAACGGCGCAGCGCCATCTGGTGTTGGTGTTGTTGTTGCCGCTGGTGCCGGAGTCGCAGCGGTATCAACATTTGCCTGCGAAGGTGGAACAACCGCATTCTGTTGCGGATCAACAGCTGGTGCTGGCGCAGTTACGGCAGGTGTTTGCGTGTTGGTTGCGGTGGTATCCACAGGTGATGTCGGCGTGGTCGCCATAGCCTGATCTGTGGTTGTCGACGTATCTAACGGTACACTCTGGCTTTGATTATTATTCAGTTCCGCAGAAGATTGATCGGCCATAGTGGTGATCTCTTCCTGCTGAGCTTTGTGGTCTTGCCACCACCAGGCACCGCTCAGGCCAATAACCACAAACAACACCAGCCAGGTGAAGGTCATCAGCCAGCCGTCACGTTTTTTGCGGCGTTTACCGAGGGAAAAACTCTGCATCGGCGCAACTTTTGCAGCCCGTAGTGGAGCCTGCTTTTCCAGCCCTGGCAGCAGTTCTTCTTCTGGAATATGTACCAGACGCGCATAAGAGCGGATATATCCGCGCAGGAATGTTGAAGCAAGATCGGCGGGTGCCTTATCTTCTTCAATGTCGCGTACCGTGGAAACCTTCAGGCAAAGTCGCTCGGCAACGGCCTGTTGACTAAGTCCTAGTTGTTCGCGAGCATTACGCAGGCGAGCGCCGGTAGTAAGTGCTTCATTTTGGTCGTGCGTGGCTTCAGTATTCATTCGCTGCAGGTACGTTTAAATGAGAATTGAGATGCCGGTGAACCATCATGCTCACCCACACCGCGAAACATCCGTTAAGTTAACCGTTATCATACAGTATAAGACCGTCTGTGTGCTCGTGACAAAGCCCACATTCGCTAAGGCTAACTTACTGTTGCATCGTTACATACTGCCTTAAAGTCAGCAAAAACGCACCGTTAATATTGACCAGACAATTGCAACTTAATACTTCATTCATAAAAGATTACGCCACGGTACATAAAGTAACCGTGGCGTAATGGCTATCAGACCGCTTTAATGTCGATGGCTTCACCCTGCATCCGCTTACGCAGAGTACGTTTCGTACGGTCGATAACATCGCCCGCCAACTGACCACAAGCAGCATCGATATCATCACCACGAGTTTTACGCACAATAGTGGTGAAACCGTAGCTCATCAGCACTTTTGAGAAACGGTCGATACGGCTGTTCGAACTGCGTCCATACGGCGCGCCCGGGAACGGGTTCCACGGGATCAGGTTGATCTTACACGGCGTATCTTTCAGCAGTTCTGCCAGTTGGTGCGCGTGTTCAGTGCCGTCGTTAACGTGGTCAAGCATCACGTATTCAATAGTGACTCGGCCCTGATTGGCGTTGGATTTCTCCAGATAACGGCGCACCGCCGCAAGGAACGTTTCGATATTGTACTTTTTGTTGATCGGCACAATTTCGTCACGAATTTCGTCGTTCGGCGCGTGCAGGGAGATAGCCAGCGCAACGTCGATCATATCGCCCAGTTTATCCAGCGCCGGAACCACACCGGAAGTGGAAAGCGTGACGCGACGTTTTGACAGGCCAAAACCGAAATCATCAAGCATGATTTCCATCGCCGGAACGACGTTGTTCAGGTTGAGCAGCGGCTCGCCCATACCCATCATCACTACGTTAGTGATTGGGCGCTGACCGGTGACTTTTGCTGCGCCGACAATTTTCGCCGCACGCCACACCTGGCCGATAATTTCCGATACCCGCAGGTTGCGGTTAAAGCCCTGCTGGGCGGTGGAACAGAATTTACACTCCAGCGCACACCCCACCTGCGAAGAGACGCAGAGCGTGGCACGGTCGTCTTCCGGGATATACACTGTTTCAACGCGCTGATCGCCAACGGCGATCGCCCATTTAATGGTGCCGTCAGATGAACGCTGTTCTTCAACCACTTCCGGTGCACGGATTTCCGCCACCTCTTTCAGTTTGCCGCGCAACACTTTATTGATGTCGGTCATCTCATCAAAGTTGTCGCAGCAATAGTGATACATCCACTTCATCACCTGATCGGCGCGGAAGGGTTTTTCACCTAAATCTTTAAAAAACTCCCGCATCTGCTGACGGTTGAGATCCAGCAGGTTGATTTTTCCATCTTTCGTGGTGACGTTTTCAGGTGTGACTAATTGTTCAGACATATGCTATTCCGGCCTCGTTATTACACGTTATGGCCCCTGGAGGGTTGAAAAAAGAAACGCCCCGGTGAGCGGCTGCTCGTCCGGGGGCGCTGCATTGTACAAATTCTGGCGCACGGATGCCACGTTTGCACGCGGCATTTACGAAATTATTAACGGGTGCGCGGGCACACTTCGCCTTCGCCGAAGAAATAAGCGATTTCACGAGCGGCAGATTCGACGGAATCAGAACCGTGGGTACCATTTTCGGTCAGGCTGTCAGCGTAATCAGCACGCAGAGTACCGGCCAGTGCGTTTGCCGGATTGGTCGCGCCCAGCAGATCGCGGTGACGCTGAACAGCATTTTCACCTTCCAGCACGGAAACAACGATCGGGCCAGAAGTCATGAATTCAACCAGACCATCAAAGAACGGTTTTCCATCGTGTTCAGCATAAAAGCCACGAGCCTGTTCAACGGTCAGGTGCAGCATTTTGGTGCCGACAATTTTGAACCCTGCAGCTTCAAAGCGCGCAAAGATACTACCAATCACGTTTTTTGCTACCGCGTTCGGTTTGATGATGGAAAAAGTACGTTCAATAGCCATTTTTACCTCTGTAAATTGTTCTGTTGTTGTCTGTACCAGCGTACGAGATGGCGCGGATTATAATGAGCAACAGGGCCGTTGACTATTGATGAAGGTAACATTTTTTTAAAATAAACCCAGTTTAAGCAACAATCAGGAACAAAATAGACTATTGCATGACAAATTTCACTGTCGCTATTTGCCCCACGTCATCCATCACCAGCAATTGATAATCGCCTTTATCCGTCAAATGCAGGGTCACGTTGCGCCCACGTTCAGTTAACGGTTCGCCGTTCAGAAACCACCAGCGTTCACCTGCCCCTCCACTTGATTGCAACGGCAAAGTCGCTTCCGCTGCGCCCGGTAAACGTTTAATAATCGCGCCATCGCGCACACCTGTTAGCTGCAGCGGGAGTTGTGCATCGTGACCGTATGGCGGGCAAATTGTCGAGGCCGGTGGCAAGCGCACAGCGCGACGTTCTGATGCGGGCAGCCAGGGTTCCAGCGGTAGCGGCCAGACATTTATCATTTCTTGTCGCGCCTGAGGGCAATCAGCGGCAACACGTTTGCCGTTTTCATCCAGCCAGATGGGGAAACGAATGCCATTAATGCCTTCCTGCTCCGGCAGTAATAGAGTTGGCGGCTGGCTCCCGTCCAGCAGCCAGGTTGCCAGGCGGCGGCGACAGTTACCGTCACCTTCCGGCAAAGACTGTCCGCCCGGCCAGCAGATAACGCCACGACTTACAGAGTAAGGACGTGGGTCTTCCGGCAAATTCACACTGCGCGACAGTAAGATATTATTAACCTGATTCAACAGCGGTACGGCACTGGCAAAGCCAAACTGACCAACAACGGGCGTGCCGTCCGGTCTGCCAGTCCAGATCCCAATGACATAGCGAGCGTTAACCCCAATCGCCCAGGCATCACGATAGCCATAGCTGGTGCCCGTTTTCCATGCCAGTGGGGCGACGCGCGGCAAGTCACCATCCGGCAAGGGTTGCGCTTCATCAGCCATAATCCGGCGAATGATCCACGCAGCCCCCGACGACATTAAAGGCCGTTCAAACAGCGGATCGTCAGGCTGTAAGCGCAATTTGCCTGCCTTGCCGTGGCGAGCAAACGCGGTATACGCTGCCGCCATATCTTCCAGTTTTGCGCCAGCGCCGCCGAGAATGAGCGAAAGATTCGGCGCAGCACCGTTGGGCAGATACAACGGCAATCCAACATTGCGTAACTTTGCCGCAAACCGTTTCGGTCCATAGGCTTCCAGCACCTGCACAGCAGGTAAGTTCAGCGATCGCACCAGCGCCTCACTCATGCTGATCGGGCCATGAAAACCGCTGTCAAAGTTGCCAGGTCGGTAATCACCGGTGCGTCGGGGGACGTCTTGCAACAGCGATGCCGGGTGGATCAAGCCTTCATCCAGCGCCAGACCATAAACAAACGGTTTGAGCACCGATCCTGGCGATCGGATCGCATTGACCATATCAACATGACCAAAGCGTGAATCATCGTTGAGATCAACCGATCCCACCCAGCCGCGAACACGCATATCGGTATGATCAACCACGATCATCGCCAGTGAGCTGCGCGGTGGCAATCGTCCTTTCCAGTTTTGCGCCAGTTCTTCCAGACGTCGTTGAAGACCGGCATCCAGCGTAGTAACGATTTTGTCGCTTTTGCTTTTACCGAGCATCATGCGCGAAAACAGCGGTGCCAGTTGCGGCATTTGTCGGGGTGCCAGCCAGATGGGTTCTTCCCTTGACTCTTTTACCTGCTCACGGGACCACACACCTTGCACGGCCATCCGTTCGAGCACTTTATTACGCGCGGCTTCGGCACGCTCCGGCCAACGATCCGGGCGAAGACGGCTGGGCGCTTGCGGCAACACCGCCAGCATTGCCGCCTCGGAATAGCTTAAATTCGCAGGCGATTTCCCGAGATAAGCCCAACTTGCCGCACCAATCCCCTGCAACGTACCGCCAAACGGGGCACGGTTAAGATACAAGGTCAGAATTTCACGTTTAGACAGATGCCATTCCAGTTGCAACGCGCGCCAGAGCTGGCGAATTTTGCCGCCAAACGTTTTGGGGTGAGGATCAAGCAGGCGCGCCACCTGCATTGTGAGCGTGCTGCCGCCGGAAATGACCCGACCCGACGTGAGATCTTGCCAGGCTGCACGCGCCACCGAGAACGGATTCACCCCCGGATGCTTCCAGAACCAGCGATCTTCATAATTGATCAGCGCTTCAAGGTAACGTGGAGAAACATCTTCGATTGTTACTGGATAACGCCAGATGCCGTCAGCATCGGCGAAACGCCAGAGTGGCGTACCATCCTGCGCCACCACCACGCGTGCAGGATTCACTTCTTGCAATGGCAGAGGCCAGAGTTTATCTGCTGCCCATGCTGCCAGAATGATGATAAAAGGCGCGGCTGCCAGCATTATCCAGCAGCCGCGTTTGGTTAACAGGCGAGGCATTTACGGTCTGACTATCAACAGATCGTCAGCCGCACCAGTCGCCCGCCATTGAGGAACATACATTGATTCCACCATAGGCTGCGGCACCTGATACGTTCCCGGCGTCACCGCCCGCGCCAGATACACCAGCGTTACCGGTTGATATTCATCAACGGCAACCGCCGCCACAAAGCGATCGTCACGGAACTCTATGTGCTTAATGCTCGCCTGCTGCATCTGGTTCAGCAAGTTCTGCACTTCACCACCACTTTGCTCCAGGCTGGCGCTGCCGTTCGCCAGATTCTGGTTTTCCAGTTCCAGCCCCGCAGGCAACAGATCCACGACTAACGCATCCGGTACACTGTTACTGGCTTTAACCTGCAACCACACCAGCACCAGATCGCCGCTACGTAACGAGTCCAGCGATTTGCTCTTACCGTCAGTACCCAGAATATGACGCTCAATTTGCAGCACATTGCTCGCCGGTAAAGGTGCGGATTGCGGATAACCGCTGGCATCCACACGCAGCCATAACGGCTGATCGCCACTGTTGGTCACCTGCAAGGTGGCAAGTTGATCGCTATTCAGATTGCTGGTTTGCGCTTTCTCGCCTGTCAGCGGCTCAGCAGAGAAAGTGGTTTGCGCCTGCCATTTGCCCGGTAAATCCTGAAGAGTACGGGCAGCCAGGAACAACGCGTTACTTTCCTGCGTCGATAGCCAGCGTTCACCGAACGCCTGCTGCGAAAGTGTGTTTAACAGGGAGTACTGCTCATCGGGTAGCAGTTTGTTCTCTTCCAGCAATGAGAGCATCAACGCGCTGTCTCGCAGTGGACTACCGTAATCACCCAGCCATATCCGCTCATCACTATTACGCGGCGTTTTCAGCGCCAGCGCAATCGCTTCTTCACCACGCGTCGCATCACCCATGATTTTCAGCGCAACGCCAAGTTGCAGCAGCGGTAAACCAGAAGCGGCATCTGCACGATGCTCCCAGATTTCACGCAGCGCACCCAGTGGTGCTTTTTGCTGACGGGCCAACACCAGCGCAGCGTAAGACTGTACGGCGAATTTACTGGCTTTGAGATTATCAGCGTACGGGATCGACATCATGCCCGGATCTTGTAAATAGCGCAGCAGACGCTCATTACCCCGGTTAATGGCGTCTGTCGGCACGCTGTAACCCTGTTCGCCTGCGCGGACCAGGAAATCCATCACGTAAGCCGTCAGCCAGTACTCTTCGTCACCGTTTTTATCCCACAGCGTAAAGCCGCCGTTATCACGTTGCATTTGCAGCAAACGGGAAATGCCGATATCGACCGATGCACGGCGTTTCTCATCACTGTCGCCTTTGATGCCCAACGCCTGCAGTTGGGCTGCATTGGTATAAAGTGACGGGAACAGGCCGCTGGCGGTTTGCTCGAGACAGCCGTACGGATACGCTTTTAACTCTTTGATATAACGTGCGATGTTCAGCGGTGGTTTGCCGCTCAACAATAATTGCCCTTCCAGCGTAACAGGCGAGAAGTTTTGCAATCCATCAGCCGGGAGCGCCCAGGTTTCACCAGGCTGTAACGCCGTACCGTAATTGACCGTTTGTGCCGGGAATGCCGGACGGACGCCGATTTTCCACTGCTTATGCTGATCGGCAACGGTTTCCCCCGGTAACGCTAACCCGCTAATGGTGGCCTGAATGTCTCCATCGCCATAACCCGGCAATGCACGCACCGGGATAAACAGCGTAGTACGCACCCCTGGCGCTAATTCAACAGGTGCGGGGGAATTACTCACCAGTTCAAGCAAGCCACTGGCGGTCAGAGCAACATTAAGTTTTTGCGGTTTATCGGTAAGATTAGTGATATCCAGCGTCAGGCGCGAGGTATCGCCACTCGCCATAAAGCGCGGCATGTTCAGTTCAGCAATCACCGGTGCGGCAACAATCACTTTGCTTTCGTTGCTTCCGAAGTCATCTGCCGTCCAGGCTTGCGCCATGACGCGCAATTCACCGTTAAAATCGCCAATTGGCAGTGTAACCGAGCCTTCGCCCTGTTCATTGAGCGTTACCGGCAGCGCCTGCTGCGCGACAATATTGACGTGATTGACCGGCGGTTTACCACCACGTTTCAGCTCATCACCATCACCACCAAAACGCAGAGCTGCCAGACGCCCCTGACCTTCAATGACCTGACCGTAAATATCGTAAATGTCTGCGCCATAGCGTTTCTGACCAAAGAACGCCTGCCACGGATCTGGCGTGACGTAATCAGTAATATTCAGCACACCGCTATCAACGGCAGACACCAGCACATTCACCTGTTTTGGCATCTCACCATTTTTATTGCTGGCTTTAATTTTCACGGTTAATGGCTGATTGGGGCGCATTTTGGTGGGGGTTTCCAGCGCCAGATCGAGGCGACGGTTTTCATCACCAAGCGGCAGATGCAACACCCCAACCGCGCGTTTTGGCGTCGCGGAGCGAGATTTATCGCCAGGACGTACCACCAGCGTACTTAAATACAGATCATGACGATTCCAGGTTTTATCGACCGGAATCGTCAGATCCAGCCCTTGAGCCGGAACATCAATCTCTTGCCACCACAGCGGCCCTTCACTGGACTCGACCATCGCATAACCTTTACCCGCCGTTGGCGCGGCAATATGCAACTTAATGGTATCGCCAGGGCGATAACTGGCTTTATCCAGTTTCAGCGTGACACGGTCGGGTCGCACTGCACCACCCCCGTCGCTGTTATCCTGCCAGCTATAACCAGCCCAGAAACGCACACTACTGACCGCTTCATTCGGCGCTTTAACTTCCAGACGATAAGCGCCCCACTCTACCGGGAAACTGACCTTACCGGTTTCGTCCGCTTTCAGATCCAGAGTTTGTTCATTTTCGATCAGATCTTTTTGATCAAACTGTGACTGCCAGCCTTCATATTCCGACCAGTTCCAGTAGTAATCGCGGCGTTCGCGAATCAAGCGCACCTGCAAGCCCGACACGGCTTTTTTCACGCCCTGCGCATCGCTATAAACGATGTCAAAAGCGGCGTTACTGCCTTCATCAACAATGGGCTGTTTCACCGTGCTGTCGGTGCGATAATCGTAAACCGATTTCGAGGCGAACTGCGGACGGATCCCCGGCAATGCATCAGCAGGCCAGATAGCCTGCTCAGCACGGCGCGTCACCGGGCGACCGCCCGATTCCAGCAAACTCCCCTGGAAAATAACCTGTAATGGGGAATGCGTTTCCTTCCACTGGCTTTCTGTAGAAACTTCGCCGCGCCCTTTATCATCCAGCGTCAACTGAACTTCATCCAGCGTGCGGGAAAGATTTTCGGCAGCTATATCGCCGAATTCAAAACCAGGTAAGGCTGACACAGCTTCACGCAGTGGGCGCAGGAAAAGTTGCCCTTGCAAAGTATTACCATTAGCAGGTGCGCCATACAGGTAGTACCCCACCACGGAGAATTTCACTTCATCTTTCGGCGTTAGCGGGGTTTTCTCACCGGTCAGATTCAGCGCCATACGCTCTGGCATAAAATCTTCGACGTGGAAATCCCACATCCGATACTGGTTATCGCCCGTGTTAGCGCGAATATGCCACATACCGGTTGCCGCATTGCTATCGAGTGGCCAGGTAAAGTGGTAGAGGCCATTCTCCGGCTGACTAACGACGCTCCTGAGTATCTGCCCGTCGGGTTTAATCACGTCCAGCTTGACAGGTTGATCGGGCAACGCTTTACCGTCTGCATCACGCAGCAAACCATTGAGGATGACCGTTTCACCCGGGCGATAAAGATCGCGCGGGCCAAACATGAAAAACTGTTTGCTATAGCCCGGCGCGCCAGCAATGTTAAATTCCGCTAAGTCCAGCGCCGGGAGTTTTAAATCGAGCAGCGTTGTCTGACCGTTTTTACGCGCCAGCAGTAATGCCGCGTTTTTATCATTTTCCAGCTGCACATGCCCCTGAGCGTCACTGCTTGCCTGAGTCAGAGTCTGCCCTTTCTCATTTAATAAAGAGACTTCAATTCCTTGCTGGGCTGCGCCGTTTTCCAGACTTTGGGTAAAGATATCCAGACGATTGTGATAACGGTGAGCTGAAACGCCAATATCACTTAACGTAAACAGCGTCGCGGGATTACTGTAATCGTAACGTCCAGCCTGATTCATCACAGCCAGATACACGCCCGCCTGCTGAAGCGGTTTGATATCGCCCAGCGGCAGCAATAATTTTTCACGGGTGTTACGCGCAGGATTGAGATCAAACCGTCCGGTGTAGACCAGATCCGCCATCTGCAGCAGTTTATCTGACTGCCAGTTCGCCAGCGAATTGCGGTATTCCCACTGGCTAATGAAAGCGGGCAGTGATTCTGGTTTCACACGGAAGAAGTTAACATCGACATTGTTAACGTTAAGCGCCATTACCGGCAGCCCTTCAACGACCTTACCAGGAAGCAACGAACCACGACTGGCAAAACCGACGCTGGGTTGGATATCGCGGGTAGTTATAGTTTTTTCGTCATCTTTACTAAAGGTTGCGTTATTGAGCGCTTTGACCTCCTTGCCAATAGTGACGATCAAATCACGTTTCGGTTCGAGGTGGCGTAAACGCAGCTCTTTAAGATTATCTGACAGCTCCCAGGCACCATCCACTTTGCCGCTTTTTTTATCGACGACATGAATAACGCGTGAGAAATCCTGATCCGGGTCGAGAGGGATGGAGAACGTCAGCACCAGCGTGGCTGCGCCATCGAGTTGAACTTCAGAGAGATCCAGCAATGTCAGCGCCTTACCGGCACTCTGTTGGGCCAGTTTTTGTCGCTCCGGCGCGGAAAGTTTTGCTGAACTCACGTTTTCTGAAGAGGCCGCTTTAGTAACTTCAGATGGCGCATCTTTTTTCACCGTTGTTGGCGCGTTATCGTTGTTGTCGCACCCTGCCAGCGCCAGCATTAGCATGCAGGCGGCTACGCGTAACTTTTTCATTTTTCATCCCTGCCACAATGGCCCGTTAGCAACGTCGAATAATTATTATGCGTGAGAATTTACGTTATGTAATTCAGTATCACGCCCATACAATCCGAATTTTAGTGAGAATTGTGGCTCAGACAGCCAAATCAGTCTCTTTTGCTTGTCGCTTTTCACTAAACATCCGACAATTTAGCCTAACCCCGGCAAAAATGGAGATGCCTATGTCCACGACATGGTTTGTAGGAGCCGACTGGCTCGCCGAACATATTGATGACCCGGAAATTCAGATTATTGATGCCCGCATGGCGTCGCCTGGACAGGAAGATCGTAACGTTGCTCAGGAGTATCTGAATGGACATATTCCCGGCGCAGTGTTTTTTGATATCGAAGCGCTTTCTGATCACACTTCCCCGCTTCCGCACATGCTGCCGCGCCCGGAAACGTTCGCCGTGGCGATGCGTGAATTAGGCGTTAACCAGGATAAGCACCTGATTATCTATGACGAAGGTAATCTTTTCTCAGCCCCACGAGCATGGTGGATGCTGCGCACCTTTGGTGTAGAGAAAGTGTCGATTCTGGGGGGTGGACTTGCAGGCTGGCAGCGCGATGATCTGCTGTTAGAAGAAGGTGCAGTAGAGCTGCCGGAAGGAGAGTTTAACGCCACGTTTAATCCTGAAGCCGTGGTGAAAGTAACCGATGTATTATTGGCAAGCCATGAAAATACGGCGCAAATTATTGATGCCCGCCCGGCTACACGTTTTAACGCAGAAGTTGATGAACCTCGCCCAGGTTTACGTCGCGGACATATTCCCGGTGCATTGAACGTTCCGTGGACGGAACTGGTACGTGAAGGCGAACTAAAAACGACCGATGAACTGGATGCGATATTTTTTGGTCGCGGTGTCAGCTACGACAAACCAATTATCGTCAGCTGCGGTTCTGGTGTAACAGCAGCCGTGGTTTTGTTGGCACTTGCGACGCTGGATGTGCCAAACGTGAAACTGTACGACGGCGCATGGAGTGAATGGGGCGCACGGGCAGATTTACCGGTTGAGCCCGTAAAATAAGCTTTTTACAGGCAATAAAAAACCGCCGAATCTGGCGGTTTTTTATTGCTGGTCTGGTTCGCGGCCTTTCCAGCAGGTTGTATTACCGTAGTAATGCAAGCGCGTCTCAGCGGACACAATACTCGCCAGTAACTCTCTTTTTGTCAAGTAAAAGAGAGTTATTATTGTTCTGTTAGTGTATTATCCACTGCGGCCCTTTCCGCCGTCTCGCAAGCGGGCGCTGGCTTAAGGAAAGGATGTTCCGCGACCGTTAGGGCAAGCGCGTCTCAGCGCTTGCTATCGCGGCAATATCGCCAGTGGTGCTGTCGTGATGCGGTCTTCGCATGGACCGCACAATGAAGATACGGTGCTTTTGTATCGTACTTATTGTTTCTGGTGCGCTGTTAACCGAGGTAAATAATAACCGAAGTCTCTTCGGCGACAATTTACTGGTGGTTAACAACCTTCAGAGCAGCAAGTAAGCCCGAATGCCGCCCTTTAGGGCGGCATATTTTAGATTATCCGGTTCTGTTTAAAGTCACGCAAAAAACCACCCCAGCGACGTTCATAGAATGGCGCAATATGTTCGGTAATAAAGTGGCTAATTCCTTTTTCCCCTTTTTTCACCTGACAAATATCGATGGGTTCATCACCAGGTAATGTATCGGTCGCTACACTTCCCGCCACCTGAATAATTTCTTCGATATCACCATCGGCTTCAATGCCAATAAGTAAATTAGGCTGTGCCTCTTCGTTCTCTTTAATTGAACAAATAAAAGCACGCTTCACCGGCTTAATGGTTTTAAATAAGGTGGTAAGTGAATCAATCATTTGCGCTGGCGGCTCTGCGACCTCCGATAATATCAGCGATTCACCGCCTTCCAGTACTTCCTGACTGCTCAGCGGATTCCCTTCTTCACCAATCAGCAAACTGATTTCACGCGGCATAAATTCTTTACCGGTTGGCAGTTTGGCATTAAGGAAGAGCGTTTCGCCAAGGGTCATCTCAAACAATGTGCGAACTGGCATTACGACAAATGCCTGTTCGCCTTCAACCGCCTGTTGAAGTGCTTCTAACGAGGTGAAAAAAGGAATGACGCTGGTGCCGTCTTCTTTTTCCCAGTGCTGTAAATCAAGTGCGCTATCTTCAACCACAGCCTCGCCCTGTGCCGCCGTACCAGGCACCCAGACGGTGGATTCCAGTAGAGTACGGAAAAAGGCCGGGCGGTGCGCCGGTTCGGTTGCTGCTTTTTCCAGCAGGTCTTCAAGTTCGTTTTTTGTTTCGGACATAAGAACCATAATTCATTCAACGTTCGGGGCGTAAGTGCCTGATGCGCTACGCTTATCAGGCCTACAAGGGAACCGCAATATATTGAATTTGCAATACTTTGTAGGCCGGATAAGGCATTTACGCCGCATCCGGCATATTAGTTTACGCCGTTAACAGATTAGCAATCGTGCGCACACCAAGTCCCGTAGCACCCGCAGACCACTGTTCAACCGGCGCTTTACGGTAAGTCGCCGAGCAGTCGATATGCAGCCAACCTTGCTGATAGTTCTCAACAAAGTGCGACAGGAAGCCCGCCGCTGTGCTCGCGCCTGCCGGATACGCCGCGCTTCCGGTGTTGTTCAGTTCGGCAAAGTTAGACGGCAATTGATTGCGGTGGAACTCCGCCAGCGGCAGACGCCAGAACGGTTCATTCTCCTGCGCGGCACTCGCCAACAAGCGACCGGCAAGCGCATCGTCAAAACTGAACAGCGCGTGATAATCATTACCCAGCGCGGTTTTCGCCGCCCCGGTGAGGGTCGCCGCATCAATGATCAGTTCCGGTTTCTGCGCACTGGCATCAATCAGGCCATCGGCCAGCACCAGACGCCCTTCGGCATCAGTGTTCATCACTTCAACTTTTTTACCGTTGCGATAGGTAATAATATCGCCCAGTTTGAACGCGTTGCCGCTGATCAGGTTATCCGCACAACAGAGGAACAGCTTCACGCGCTTGTTCAGTCCGCGCGTAATGGCAAATGCCAGCGCCCCGGTAACCGTTGCCGCACCGCCCATGTCCGACTTCATCGAGTCCATAAACGCGGTCTGTTTGATGCTGTAGCCGCCGGAATCAAAGGTGATGCCTTTACCAACCAGGCACGCGTACACTGGCGCTTCTTTATCACCAGTTGGGTTGTAATCCAGCGCCAGCAATACCGGAGAACGTTCTGAACCGCGCCCGACCGTGTGCAGCCCCATATAACCTTGCTCACGCAGATCTTCGCCTTTGGTGATCCGGTAAGTCACACGATCCCCTGCGACGTTGCTGATCAGATCAACAGCACGCTGTGCCAGTTGCGATGGCCCCAGCTCTTCTGCCGGTGCGTTGATGGTGTCACGCACCCAGTCGATGATCATCAGGCGGTTATCCAGTTCCTGACGCTGGGCATCGTCCAGATCCGGCCACTCCACTTTACGTATGCCTTTCGGGGCTTTGTAACCTTGCCAGAATGCCCAGCAGCGATCCGCATCCCAGCCTTCACCGCTTAACTGAACATGCTTGATGCCCAGACCGTCAATCTTGCGCGCCGCACGCTGGATCAACCCCAGATCGTCTGTCCCGTTCAAATGCAGGGTAATGCCATCATTATTAATGCTGTAAGTCGCTTTTTCTCCCCAACGTGCGTCGGCAGGTTGGGGAGAGAGGGTAATCTTCATCGCTTCTGTCATTTTAGTTATCCTTATTCGTTTAACAGCAAAACGGGCTACCCCCAGGCAGCCCGTTCATTCACTCGGCTTCGTCCAGCCAGACCAACAAAATCGCTTCGAGGATTTTCTCGTTCGATGCCTGCGGGTCGTCGTCGAAATCTTCCAGAGCGCAAATCCACTGATGCATATCGGTGAATCGAACCGTTTTCGGATCAATATCAGGATACGCATCGTACAGTGCTTCGCCAATTTCGCGGCTATCGGTCCACTTAAGTCCCATACTAACCTCTGTTAATGCTCACGCGCATGGTTGATAGTGTAACGCGGGATTTCAACCACTAAATCTTCGTCGGTGACGCGCGCCTGGCAGCTTAAACGGCTTTCCGGCTCCAGTCCCCAGGCTTTGTCCAGCATGTCGTCTTCCTGCTCTGAGCTTTCCGGCAGCGAGTCAAAACCTTCACGAACGATGCAGTGGCAGGTGGTGCAAGCACAGGATTTTTCACAGGCGTGTTCAATCTCGATACCGTTACGCAGCGCAACGTCGAGAATGGTTTCACCGCTATTCGCTTCCAGAACAGCGCCATCAGGGCAGAGATCCTGATGAGGCAAAATAACAATCTTTGGCATATTAAACCTCGTCCACGGAATGGCCTTTCAGCGCACGACGAACCGACTGGTCCATGCGGCGAGCGGCGAAATCCTGGGTTTGTTTGTCTACGTTTTTAATCGCTTGTTCGATGGCGTCAACATCATCGCCCTGCGCCACTTCACTCAGGTGAGCGGCAGCATCGTCGATAGCCTGACGTTCTGCGGCGCTTAACAGCGCGGCATCAGCAGCCAGCGCACCGTGCAGACTTTCCAGCACACGCGCCGCTTCTACTTTTTGTTCTGCCAGCATTCGGGCTTTTACGTCCTGCTCGGCATAGCTCATTGAGTCTTTGATCATCGAGGCGATTTCGCTATCGGTCAGGCCATAAGACGGTTTGACCTGAATAGACGCCTCAACGCCGGTGGATTTCTCCATCGCCGTCACGCTCAAAAGACCGTCGGCATCGACCTGGAACGTCACGCGAATATGCGCACCGCCAGCCGGTAGCGCCGGAATACCTCGCAGCGCAAAACGCGCCAGCGAGCGGCAGTCCTGCACCAGTTCGCGCTCACCTTGCATCACATGGATAGACATCGCCGTCTGACCATCTTTAAAGGTGGTGAAATCCTGGGCGCGGGCCACCGGAATCGTGGTATTACGCGGGATCACTTTCTCCACCAGGCCACCCATCGTTTCGAGGCCCAGCGACAGCGGGATCACATCCAGCAACAGCATTTCGCTGTCCGGCTTGTTACCCACCAGAATATCCGCCTGAATCGCCGCGCCAATAGCGACGACTTTATCCGGGTCGATAGAAGTCAGCGGTGGACGACCGAAAAATTCGCCTACTCGTTCACGCACCAGCGGCACGCGAGTAGAACCGCCCACCATCACCACTTCCAGCACTTCATCAGCTTCTACGCCCGCATCTTTCAGCGCGCGACGACAAGCCAGTAAGGTTCGTTTTACCAGTGGCGCGATCAGTTCATTGAATTGTTCACGGCTGATTTCGCCCTGCCAGCCCGCAACGTTAACGGTCACGGAGACCGCATCGCTCAGCGCGATTTTGGCCGCAATGGCAGCATCGAGCAGTTCACGCTGAACGCGGTTATCGCTACGATCAGGAATGCCCGCCTGCTCGCGAATGTAATCCGCCAGCAGATGGTCGAAATCATCGCCGCCGAGCGCGGAATCACCGCCGGTCGCCAGCACTTCAAACACGCCGCGACTTAAGCGCAGAATGGAAATATCAAACGTCCCGCCGCCGAGGTCATAAACAGCGATCACGCCTTCCTGGCCGGAATCCAGCCCGTAGGCAATAGCCGCAGCGGTCGGTTCATTAAGTAAGCGCAGAACATGCAGCCCCGCCAGACGCGCCGCGTCTTTGGTGCCCTGACGCTGGGCATCGTCAAAGTACGCCGGAACGGTGATAACGACACCATCCAGCTCGCCTGCCAGGGCTTCAGTTGCCCGCGCCGCCAGTGCTTTGAGGATGTCCGCAGAAACGCGCACCGGGTTCAGCAGCCCCGCCGCCGTTTCAATCATCGGCAGGCCATTTTCGCTGGCCTGGAATTGATAAGGCAGATGCGGATAGCGTTGCTGGATATCAGCCAGCGAGCGCCCCATCAGGCGTTTAACAGAACTAATGGTGTTGGCGGTGTCGAGCGCTGCGTTAGTACGCGCGTCATAACCCACCGAATGCCCTTGCTGTTGATAGTGAACAACAGATGGCAGCAGGTGACGGCCTTCATGGTCAGCTAACGTTTCGGCCTGACCGCTGCGCACTGTTGCCACCAGCGAGTTGGTTGTGCCCAGGTCAATACCGGCCGCCAGGCGACGCTGATGCGGCGCAGCACTCAAACCAGGTTCACTAATTTGTAATAAGGCCATGTTTAGCTTCCAGAAATTAAAAATCGAGCAGTTTTTCTTCGAGTTGTTCGGCACTGCTCCGCAGTTTATCGAGAAAACGCAGCTTACGCACGGTATCCGCCGCCGCGTCCCACGTCTCGTTGTCTAACTGTTCAACCATCAACTGATGGCGGGTATCAAACATCTTTTTCACACGTTTGATAAAGCTTTCCAGCCGCGCTTCATCTTTCGCCTGTTCGATCTCGTCCAGTTCTTCGCGCAGTTCCAGCTGTTCCATCAGGAACGCGGTGTCGCGCACAGTATGCTGCTCGCTGGCGAGATCAAAACCGTGCAAAGAAAGCAAATATTCCGCGCGCATTAACGGATGACGCAGCGTTTGCCAGGCCTGGTTAATGGTCGCGGATTGCTGTACGGCGGCGAGTTGTTCCGCCTGACTTCCGCTGGCGAATTTATCAGGATGATACTGACGTTGTAGATCCTGAAAACGCAGGCTCAGCGCCTGGGTATCGAGTTGATAACGGGCAGGCAAGCCAAAGAGGGTGAAGTAATCCATAACATTCTCAGGGCTGCGATCCGCCGCGATAACGGCGAATCAGGTAAAACAAACCCCACGCGCAGGCGACCACGGTGGGGTTATCGGTATGCGCATCAAACGTGGAAGCTTTCGCCGCAACCACACTCATCTTTGACGTTCGGGTTGGTGAATTTAAACCCTTCGTTAAGGCCTTCTTTGACGAAGTCCAGCTGCGTACCGTCCAGAAATTGCAGGCTTTTGCCATCGACCACGACTTTCACGCCTTTGTCTTCAAACACGATGTCTTCCGGCGTCGGTTCGTCAACAAATTCCAGTACATAAGCCATACCTGAACACCCGGAGGTTCTCACGCCCAGACGCAGGCCAAACCCTTTACCGCGGTTAGCCAGAAAGGTATTTACTCGCGCTGCTGCACTGTCGCTCAGTGTAATCGACATAACCAAACCTCAACTCTTATTTTGCTTCACGTTTGCTTTTATAGTCCGCAATGGCGGCTTTGATCGCGTCTTCTGCCAGAATAGAACAGTGAATTTTCACCGGCGGCAGTTCAAGTTCTTCAGCAATATCGGTGTTTTTTATCGCCTGTGCTTCGTCGAGAGACTTCCCTTTCACCCATTCGGTGACCAGGGAGCTGGAAGCGATAGCGGAACCGCAGCCGTAAGTTTTAAAACGCGCGTCTTCAATGATACCTTCATCGTTGACTTTAATCTGCAACTTCATCACGTCGCCACAGGCCGGTGCACCCACCATGCCGCTGCCGACGTTCTCGTCGTTGTTGTCAAAGGAACCCACGTTACGCGGATTCTCGTAATGGTCGATAACTTTTTCGCTGTAAGCCATTATAAATTCTCCTGATTCAGATACCGATTAATGATGAGCCCATTCGATGCTGTTCAGATCCACGCCCTGCTTGTACATTTCCCACAGCGGAGAAAGGTCACGCAGACGACCGATGGATTTACGAACTAACTCGATGGTGTAGTCGATCTCTTCTTCAGTAGTAAAACGACCTAAAGAGAAACGGATAGAGCTATGTGCCAGCTCGTCGTTCAGCCCCAGCGCGCGCAGCACGTAGGACGGTTCGAGGCTTGCTGACGTACAGGCGGAACCTGAAGAAACCGCGAGGTCTTTCAGCGCCATAATCAGCGACTCACCTTCAACGTAGTTGAAGCTGACGTTGAGAATGTTCGGCGCACCGTGTTCCAGGTCACCGTTCAGGTAAACTTCTTCGATATCTTTGATGCCGTTCCACAGACGGTTACGCAGGCCGCGCAGACGTTCCATCTCGGTCGCCATCTCTTCTTTTGCGATGCGATAGGCTTCGCCCATACCGACGATCTGGTGAACAGGCAGAGTGCCGGAACGCATACCGCGCTCGTGACCGCCGCCATGCATTTGTGCTTCGATACGTACGCGCGGTTTACGACGCACATACAGCGCACCAATACCTTTCGGGCCATAGATTTTGTGACCGGAGAAAGACATCAGGTCAACTTTCAACTGGCTCAGGTCGATAGGCAGTTTGCCCACGCTCTGGGTTGCATCAACGTGATAGATAATGCCACGAGCACGGCACATTTCGCCGATAGCCGCGATATCCTGCACCACGCCGATTTCGTTATTTACGTGCATGATGGAAACAAGGATGGTGTCGTCACGCATCGCTGCTTCGAGTTCTTTCAGGTCGATAATGCCATTACGCTGCGGTGCCAGGTAAGTGACTTCAAAACCTTCGCGCTCCAGCTGACGGCAGGTATCCAGTACCGCTTTATGTTCGGTTTTACTGGTGATGATGTGCTTGCCTTTTTTCTGATAAAAGTTGGCTGCACCTTTGATCGCCAGGTTGTCAGATTCGGTTGCACCAGAGGTAAAGACGATTTCACGCGGATCAGCGCCGACCAGATCGGCAATCTGATTACGGGCGATATCTACCGCTTCTTCAGCCTGCCAGCCGAAACGGTGAGAACGGGAGGCCGGGTTACCAAAGGTTCCGTCCATCGTCATAAACTGCATCATTTTCTCGGCAACACGCGGGTCCACCGGCGTGGTTGCGGAGTAGTCGAGATAAATCGGTAATTTCATTGCTCTATAAACTCCGTACATCACTCAATGCAAGGAACCAGGCTACCGGCTGGATGTACGACCGTGTTTACGGAGTGTTTAGCACTCCGGCCTGATTCTGAATTCTTTTTATTAAGCGCGTAACTTAACGTCGATCGCGTCTTGTGTGCGGGTGCGTGGCGCGTCGTGAGTATGCTGACGACCAGACACATCCAGCACTTCCTGGTTATTAACCAGTTCGCCTAAAGTAATGTTATTGAGAAAACCGGTAAGACGGTCGCTCAAATCACGCCACAGCGCGTGGGTCAGGCATTTATCGCCGCCCTGGCAGCCGCCTTTACCCTGACAACGGGTGGCATCTACAGATTCGTCAACGGCGCTAATCACTTCGCCAACGGCGATGCTGCTGGCATCTTTGCCTAACAGATAACCACCGCCTGGTCCACGTACGCTGGAAACCAGACCATTTTTACGCAGACGGGAAAACAGTTGTTCCAGATAAGAAAGGGAAATTCCCTGACGTTCGGAAATATCAGCCAACGGTACCGGGCCCGCTTCAGAGTTGAGCGCAACGTCAAGCATTGCGGTCACGGCATAGCGCCCTTTAGATGTCAGTCTCATGTCTTACTTCACCTCAAACTCGCCCCTGCCCGGGGTTTTTTATTGTAAAAGTGGGGGTATTGCATAGCAGGGTCAAGTCTGACATTCCCGAGTAAATTGGTCAACTATTTACTTGACTGATTTAGTCGGGTATTTAACCTTCAGTGCCATTTTTTTATCGTGGCGTTTGTACCTGTTGTCGGATGCGGTGTGAACACCTTATCCGACCTTGGATTCCGTGCACTTACAGGCCTGATAAAACGCGTTAAGCATCGCATCAGGCAACCACTGTTATTCGGCCTTGTTACCTTTATTCTGCTGCTCAATAGAAGCCAGAATCCCGCGCAGGATATTCAATTCCTGGCTTTCCGGGCGTGCACGGGTAAACAGACGGCGCAATTTATTCATCACCTGCCCCGGATGGTTTTCACGGATAAAACCGGTTGCCAGCAGCGTTTGCTCCAGATGACCATAAAAACGCTCCAGATCATCGACCAGCGGATACGGCGTCTCTTCATGCTCGACCTGCTCGCCATTTTCCTGAGTTGCCAGCCAGGCCATGCGCACTTCATAGGCAATAACCTGAACCGCCATCGCCAGGTTCAGCGAACTGTATTCCGGGTTAGCCGCAATCGCGACATGATAATGGCATTTCTGCAGCTCTTCATTGGTCAAGCCGACGCGCTCGCGACCAAACACCAGCGCCACCGGGGTATTTGCCGCTTCAGCGACGCTTTTCAGACCGCATTCGCGCGGGTCGAGCATCGGCCACGGCAGCGTGCGGGAGCGAGCGCTGGTGCCCACCACCAGACTACAACCGGCTAACGCTTCGTCGAGCGTATCGACGATGTGAGCATTACCAATCACATCGCTGGCCCCTGCAGCCAGGGCAATCGCCTGGGAGTCAGGTTTCACTAGTGGATTAACCAGCCACAGATTGGTTAATCCCATTGTTTTCATGGCACGGGCAACAGAACCCATATTGCCGGTGTGTGACGTCTCCACCAGCACAATTCGAATATTTTGCAGCATTGTCTTTCTTCATCTAAAGATTATTCACGCATCTTATCATAAAACGAAGACAGATGCCGATCTCGCTGCTATACTCTGCGCCGTTTTCCCGTTCTTTAACATCCAGTGAGAGAGACCGATGCATCCGATGCTGAACATCGCCGTGCGCGCAGCGCGCAAGGCGGGTAATTTAATTGCCAAAAACTATGAAACCCCGGACGCTGTAGAAGCGAGCCAGAAAGGCAGTAACGATTTCGTGACCAACGTAGATAAAGCTGCCGAAGCGGTGATTATCGACACGATTCGTAAATCTTACCCACAGCACACCATCATCACCGAAGAAAGCGGTGAACTTGAAGGTACTGATCAGGATGTTCAATGGGTTATCGATCCACTGGATGGCACTACCAACTTTATCAAACGTCTGCCGCACTTCGCGGTATCTATCGCCGTTCGTATCAAAGGCCGCACCGAAGTTGCTGTGGTATACGATCCTATGCGTAACGAACTGTTCACCGCCACTCGCGGTCAGGGCGCACAGCTGAACGGCTACCGTCTGCGCGGCAGCACCGCTCGCGATCTCGACGGTACTATTCTGGCGACCGGCTTCCCGTTCAAAGCAAAACAGTACGCCACTACCTACATCAACATCGTCGGCAAACTGTTCAACGAATGTGCAGACTTCCGTCGTACCGGTTCTGCGGCGCTGGATCTGGCTTACGTCGCTGCGGGTCGTGTTGACGGTTTCTTTGAAATCGGTCTGCGCCCGTGGGATTTCGCGGCAGGCGAGCTGCTGGTTCGTGAAGCAGGCGGCATCGTCAGCGACTTCACCGGTGGTCATAACTATATGCTGACCGGTAACATCGTTGCTGGTAACCCGCGCGTTGTTAAAGCCATGCTGGCGAACATGCGTGACGAGTTAAGCGACGCTCTGAAGCGTTAATGACTCAGGCGGGTGATATCACTCACCCGCCCTCGCCTTTCAGGCGCTATTCCGAAATACTTCCTCACCGCTTTACTTTCTTTCGTCACTCTCCCACCATCTTTCCCCGATTAATGGATGATAAAGAAGTCGCAAGGAAAGATTATGGCGCTGCCAGTGAACAAACGCGTTCTCAAAATTCTGTTTATTCTCTTTGTTGTTGCCTTCTGCGTTTATTTAGTGCCGCGCGTCGCCATCAACTTCTTCTATTATCCTGACGATAAAATATACGGTCCCGACCCCTGGTCGGCGGAATCCATCGAATTTACGGCTAAGGACGGTACTCGTCTGCAAGGCTGGTTTATTCCTTCTTCGACGGGCCCTGCTGACAACGCCATCGCAACCATCATTCATGCTCACGGCAATGCCGGAAATATGTCCGCCCACTGGCCGCTGGTCAGTTGGTTACCCGAGCGTAATTTCAACGTTTTTATGTTTGATTATCGCGGGTTTGGTAAATCAAAAGGCACGCCGTCCCAGGCCGGATTGCTGGACGATACGCAAAGTGCCATCAATGTGGTGCGCCATCGCAGTGATGTAAACCCACAACGGCTGGTGCTGTTCGGGCAGAGTATTGGCGGGGCGAATATTCTGGATGTTATTGGTCAGGGTGATCGTGAAGGCATACGTGCGGTGATCCTCGACTCCACCTTTGCCTCTTATGCGACCATCGCCAACCAGATGCTCCCCGGCAGTGGCTACTTACTTGATGAGAGTTACAGCGGCGAAAATTACATCGCCAGCGTCAGCCCGATCCCGCTTTTACTCATTCACGGTAAAGCTGATCACGTTATCCCATGGCAGCACAGCGAAAAGTTGTATAGCCTGGCAAAAGAGCCAAAACGGTTGATCCTAATCCCGGATGGCGAACACATTGATGCTTTTTCCGATCGTCACGGCGATGTTTATCGCGAACAGATGGTGGATTTTATCCTTAGCGCATTGAATCCGCAGAACTAACCCATGATCGCTAGCACGATAATCATTCACAAAACCACCTTAAGACATGCTAATCCACTGGTCAGAACAGTTTAAAATGAGAAAAATTCTGTGATGCTTGCCAACATTTCTGATGATTAGCATTCCCTTCGCCATTTCCCTGAGCAAACTTTAGCTATTCTTATCAATTATGCTTATGGGAGATCTACAGATGATGCCTACGCTTGCTCCACCATCTGTCCTTTCGGCTCCCCAGCGCCGCTGCCAGATCTTGCTGACGCTCTTTCAGCCGGGGTTGACCGCCACCACGGCAACTTTCAGCGAGCTTAATGGTGTGGATGATGATATTGCCAGTCTTGATATCAGCGAAACAGGACGGGAGATCCTGCGCTATCATCAACTCACACTGACTACTGGTTATGACGGCAGCTACCGGGTTGAAGGTACAGTGCTTAACCAACGTTTGTGTTTATTTCACTGGCTACGACGTGGTTTCCGTCTGTGTCCGTCATTTATTACCAGCCGATTCACCCCCGCCCTGAAGAGTGAACTGAAGCGGCGCGGAATTGCGCGTAACTTTTACGACGATACCAATCTACAAGCGTTAGTGAATCTCTGCTCCCGACGGCTGCAAAAACGCTTTGAAACGCGCGATATTCATTTCCTGTGTCTGTATCTGCAATATTGTTTGCTGCAACACCACGCTGGAATTACGCCTCAGTTTAATCCGCTCCAACGTCGCTGGGCGGAATCCTGCCTTGAATTTCAGGTAGCGCAGGAAATTGGACGCCACTGGCAGCGTCGGGCACTCCAGCCTGTACCGCCTGATGAGCCACTGTTTATGGCTCTACTGTTTTCCATGTTGCGGGTTCCCGATCCACTGCGGGATGCGCATCAGCGGGACAGACAACTGCGTCAGTCTATCAAACGTCTGGTAAACCATTTTCGTGAGCTGGGAAATGTTCGTTTTTATGATGAACAGGGGTTATGCGATCAGCTTTATACCCACCTCGCCCAGGCGTTAAATCGCAGTTTGTTTGCCATCGGTATTGATAACACCCTGCCGGAAGAGTTCGCCCGCCTGTATCCACGCCTGGTGCGCACCACCCGCGCGGCGCTGGCTGGATTTGAAAGTGAATACGGCGTCCATCTTTCTGATGAGGAAAGCGGTCTGGTCGCGGTGATTTTTGGTGCCTGGCTAATGCAGGAAAACGACCTGCATGAGAAACAGATTATTCTACTGACCGGGAATGATAGCGAGCGAGAAGCGCAGATTGAGCAGCAGCTACGCGAACTAACGTTACTGCCGCTCAACATTAAACATATGTCGGTAAAGGCATTTTTGCAGACAGGCGCTCCGCGCGGCGCGGCACTGATTATTGCTCCTTATACCATGCCGTTACCGCTCTTTTCACCACCGCTGATCTATACGGACCTGACGTTGACAACACATCAACAGGAGCAGATCCGCAAAATGCTCGAATCAGCATGAGGGAACAACTTTCGGGCGCAAAAACATTGCCGGAAGCGCCACCAGCGCCATCACCCAGAACACGCCGTGGCCGAGATATTGATACAGGAAACCGGCGAAAACGGTCATGATGGCGATACTGCCGCCCATCGCGACGGCAGAGTAAACCGCCTGTAAACGGATGACTTCGCTACCCTGGCGAGCAGCAATATAGCGCATGGCAGCCAGGTGGCAGACCGTGAAGGTACCGCAATGCAGAATTTGCACCACTATCAACCACGGCAACGCCGTAGTTGCTCCCATAATGCCCCAGCGCACTACGCCGCAAATCGCCGAGATCAACAGCATATCGCGTGCACTACAACGGCGGAAAAGTTTATTACTCAGCGCAAAGATAATGACTTCCGCCACCACGCCCAGCGACCACAAATACCCCACCGCCGAGGCCGAGTAGCCAGCTGCCTGCCAGTAAATGGCGCTAAAACCGTAATAGGCCGCATGTGCCCCCTGCAATAAACAAACGCAGGCCAGAAAGCGCCAGTTCTGGCGAACCAACGCCAACCACGCAGACCAGCCGGTGCTCTCCTGCTGGCGGCTTGCCCCTTGTGGCTGAATCGTCGGACGGATGAGAAAGCCGAGCAGCATGGATGCCACGCCCAACGTCAACAGCGCGAGGATCACCCGATAATCAAACATACTGACCAGTTTGCCCGTCAGCGCCGAGCCAATGACAAACGCCACCGAGCCCCACAGTCTCACTTTGCCGTAATCAAGCGGGAACTGCTTTTGCCACGTATTCGCCAGTGCATCGGTCAACGGTACCAGCGGTGAGAAAAAGAGGTTAAAGCCAATCATCACCAGCATCAGCCACGCTACGTGCGCCCCCGCCCAGAAGGCGACAGCAAAGAGAAGTGTCAGCAGTGCCAGCACGCGCAAGGCGGAAATCAGGCGGGAAGGATCGCTGACGCGGGGCGCGATGAGCAAACTCCCGAGGAAACGGGCAACCAGACCCGCCCCCAATAACAGGCCGATGGTTTCTGGCGTTAAACCAATCCCTTTAAGCCAGACGCTCCAGAAAGGTAGAAAAATGCCGTAACTAAAAAAGTATGTGAAATAGCCGAGCGCCAACCAGCGCGTGGATTGCAAAACCATGAGTCCCTCCCGTCAGGAGGCGTTAGTCTGAGGTTAATCGAATGTTGGTGCAAGTTGAAAAATAAGAATATTCGAGCCTGCTTCCTGACGGTTATCCTGCATATCAGGAAATGACAAAAAAGTGCGGCCCACAACACAACATGTAAAAAAGAACGATGAAACAGGTGAAAATCGCAATTTATTGAACTGACAAACTCATGTGAGACGGATAAGGCGTGCATGTCGCATCCGGCAGGAAACAATAAGCACATTGTCAGCCATCTGCGTTATGCCGTTATACCAGAAACGAATATCTCAACGCCTGGGCGTGGCGAGGTACCAGAGTGTGTATTACGTTTAAATCACATCATCTTGCAAAGGGATTGGTTATGAACTCACTACGTTATTTTGATTTTGGCACTGCCCGCCCCGTTTTATTATTAATTGCCCGTATCGCCGTGGTCTTAATTTTCATTATTTTTGGTTTTCCCAAAATGATGGGCTTTGACGGTACGGTCCAATATATGGCCTCGCTGGGCGCGCCAATGCCGATGCTGGCAGCGATTATTGCGGTAGTTATGGAAGTGCCCGCCGCGATATTAATCATACTTGGCTTTTTCACCCGTCCGCTGGCGGTGCTGTTTATTTTCTACACGCTGGGAACTGCGGTGATTGGTCATCATTACTGGGATATGACTGGCGATGCGGTTGGGCCAAATATGATTAATTTCTGGAAGAATATCAGCATTGCTGGCGCATTCCTGCTGCTGGCAATTACCGGGCCGGGGGCAATTTCTCTCGATCGGCGTTAGGAAAGATGCCGGATGCGGCGTAAACGCCTTATCCGGCCTACCGCTCCAACACCGATTGTAGGCCTGATAAGACGCAGCAAGCGTCGCATCAGGCATCGTGCACCGAGTGCTACAAAATCGAAATTACCCCGTAGGCCTGTGCATCCGGCATTTTATAAATTACAGCAACGCAACCCGCAACGACATCTCTGAAATTGTTGATTCCCCTGGTGCAAGCGCAATGAGGTCACCACCTTCCGGACGATGATGGTCATCCGGCGCATGACTCATCGGTTCCAGACAGAAGAAATCAAACGCATATCCTTTATCAAACGCAGGGTCTGAAACAAAGATGAAATAACACGGTGCAGGTGGCGTCGTTTCCATGATGATGGCATAACCCTCCTGCGGCTGCTCGATGCGGGCCTGACCATTCCATCCGGCAAAACCATTGTTTACCCACTGGCGCGGCAACGGCGTGAGCTGGTTAAAATCCAGTTCCTGCGGTAGCTGCTCGCAAAACTCACCCGCCAGCCACTGCTCTCGCTCCAGCCAGTAACCGCTCGCCTGTGCCTGAATCCGCGTTTGCGGCGACAACGGAAAATAAGGATGCCAGCCGGTACCAAATGGCAGCGTCTCTGCCCCTTGATTGGTGACAGCGAGCGTCACCGTCAGCGTATCCGCCGTTAAATGAAATGCCTGGCTTACCCGATAGTGATAAACACCGCTGAGATGTTCATACACCAGACACAAGCTATCATCGCTGCGCGAGACACATTGCCACTCGCCCAACCAGCCATCGCCGTGTAGATAGTGCGCATCCCACTCAACATTCGGTTGCAGTTGATACTCACGCCCCTGCCAGACAAAACGGTTGCCGCTCACCCGGTTTGCAAATGGTACCAGCGGAAAACAAGAGGCATCGGTTGCCACACCGCTTTTTTTACCAGGACGTAGCAGCGGCGTCGTATCGCGCCAGAAGCCTTCGATTACGCCGCCCTGATCAGAAACGTCCAGCTTTAGCGGCCCGTGAGATAAGGTATAGATGGTCATCCGCAGACTCCTTAATCCGGGAAATTAATCACAACTTTCCCGCATTTGCCGCTTGCCATCAGTGCATAAGCATCTCCCGCCTGTTCCAGCGAGAAGCGGTGGGTAATGGCGTTACGCGGCCACAGTTTCCAGTCCGTTAAATCGTGGGCGCATTTTTCCATATGGAACAGACTGGTCACCCAGGAGCCGATAATCCGCCGTTGATGGTGCATCAGGTCGGCGCTAACCTCGAACTCGACTTTTCCGGTTTCACCAATGTAAACCACGCGTCCCCAGTCAGCGGTGGATTGCAGTGCCAGTAAGCGACCTGCGGCATTACCGGAACAATCAAGCGCAACATCCGCGCCGCCGTGAGTGAGTTCGGCGATTATCTGCGGCATACCTTCGGTGGTCGCTAAATAGCCGTGATCCATCACTCCTAACTGTTTCGCCATCGCCAGACGTTCCGGCAACATATCAACGCCGATGATCCTTTTTGCACCACGACCTTTCGCCAGCATCATCGCCATCATGCCGACCGGCCCCAGACCGACCACCAGTACGTTATCACTGCCGGAAACTTCGCCGCGCAAAATCCCTTCATACGCTGTACCAACGCCGCAACTAATAAACGCACCATCTTCGTAACTCAGTGCATCCGGCAGGAGGATCAGATCTTTTTCTTCCGCCAGCAGGTATTCAGCATGGCCGCCGTCACGCTGCCAGCCGTAAGCCGCTTTTCCTTCGCCAGTACAAGAGATAGGAAAACCACGACGGCAGTTCGGGCAAAAACCACAGCCAGAAATATGATACACCAGCACACGGTCGCCCTCTTTAAAATGGCGGCAGCCTTGCCCCATCGCCACAATCTGCCCGCACGGTTCATGACCGTTGATAAATCCCTGGTATAACGGTTTATCGGGTGCCGCCGCCGTAGCGCGGTGCTGGTGGTAGATATAGTGGACATCGCTTCCGCAAATCCCGGAGGATTTCATTTTGATCAGTACCTGGTTAATCCCCGGCGTCGGCACCGCAACTTCCCGCAGATCGACGGTCGAATTTCCTGGTAAATAAGCTGCCAGCATCGTTTTCATAAATCCCTCATTAACAATACGATTAATTTTCATCCCTGCCGCACCCGCGCCAGGGGCGTTAAGGTTTAGCGTTTCGCTTTACTGCTACGCTGGGTCAGCAAGATATTCGCCAGCACCGCCACCACGATGATGACGCCGCGCACCACCTGCTGGAAAAAGGAGTTAATCCCGAGCAGCACCAGACCGTTACCGATTAGCGTAATCACCAGTACGCCAAGCAGCGTACCGAACAACGAGCCGCGACCGCCGGAAAGCGCCGTACCGCCGACAACGACCGCGGCGATGACGTCAAACTCCAGACCGTTTGCGGCACCTGCGTTACCGGAACCGAGGCGCGCCGCCAACAAAATGCCGGTCACCGCCGCTAATAATCCCGAAAGGGTAAAAATAAGAATGCGTACCCGACGAACGTTAATACCGCACAACTGCGCTGCAGTGGCATTACCGCCAACAGCAAAAACCGAGCGCCCGAAGGCGGTTTTGCGGCCAATGAACACAAACAGCGCAAATAACACCATCATGATCAGCGCGGATACCGGCACACCGAGAAATTGTCCGCCCAGCCAGTCCAGCACTTCGTTTTCGTTAATTGGCACTGGCAAGGCGTTCGTCATAAACAGCCCCATTCCGCGCAGGGCGCTCCATAAACCCAGCGTGGCAACAAAACTTGGCACGTTAAACACGCCGCGCAGCACCCCGGCGAGCGTTCCCATCAGCGCACCTAACAGCAACACCAGCAGACAAGCAATCGCCAGCGGAACGTCAAATTGCAGCAAAAACGCCAGGCACACTGAAACAAAAGCCACCATCGGCCCAACGCTGACATCAATTTCACCGGAGATAATAATCAGCGTCATCGCCCAGGCGGCGATCCCAATGGTGGCGGCATCGCGCAGCACGTTCATCTGGTTATTCAATGAGATAAAGCCAGGCGCATTCAGGGAGAAGACCAGATAAAGAATGGCAATCACCACCAGCAAACCGATCTCATTAATATGGCGACTGACAAATTGTTTGAGCGAGACGCTCTTGCCGTGCGGCAATGGTAATGACGAAGCAGACATCTTCAGGTTCCTCGGTAAAATTCATCAGTGCACAGACAGAATGGCGGACATCAGCTCATCCACATTGACCGGAGAGTGAAACTCCTGCGAGAACGTGCCGTGCTGTAATAACAGGATGCGGTCACACACCAGCGGCAACTCCTCCACTTCACTGGAGATAAACACCACGCTTTTTCCTTCGGCAGCCAGCTCGCGGACAATACGGTAAATCTGCTGTTTGGCTTCGATATCGACGCCGCGCGTTGGCTCGTCGAGCAACAAAATCTGGCTGGCGGCATAGACCCAACGACCGATCACCACTTTTTGCTGATTGCCGCCAGAAAGCGTGCCGATGGGCGTTTCGCTACTGGCGGCCTTGACCGTCATCCGCTGCATCACCTCTTCGGTCAGGCGGCGGATGGTGGACCATTGCAGCACACCGTTGGCGCTGATTTTTTGCCGATTGGTCAGCACTGTATTTTCGTCAACGCCCAACCAGGGAATGATCCCCGCTTCTTTGCGGTTTTCTGGCGTATAGCCAATGCCGCGTTTCAGCATGTCGCCGTAATCGGGGCGCGTGATTTTCTCGCCGTTGATAACAATTTCGCCCTGTTCATACGTCTCCAGCCCAACAATCGCCTTCAGCAATTCACTGCGCCCTGCCCCCAGCAGACCAGCAATGCCGAGCACTTCGCCACGACGTAGCGTAAAACTGATATCCTCCAGCTTGGGCTTATGGCGTAACGCACGGACTTCCAGCACGGCCTGATCCATAATTTCCTGAGGGGCAACCGGCGCAATATCAACGTGATCGCGCCCGAGCATTAGCGACACAATATGATGCGTAGAGGTGTTTTCGAGCATCACATCGCCCGCCACCTGACCATCGCGCATAACGGTGGCACAGGAGGCAATGCGGCGAATTTCTTCCATCCGGTGGCTGACATAAATCACCGCCACGCCCAGTGCCGACATCTTTTTCACCGCGCTGATCACCAGTTCAACTTCCGCACTGGCAAGCGAGCTGGTGGGTTCATCAAGAATGACCACGCGCGGCTCGCCCTTCATCACCCGCGCAATTTCCACCAGTTGCTTTTGCGCCGGGCTTAGTGTTGAAACAAGTTGTTCAGGACTAACGTCAACGCCCAACGCCTGCAAGCAACGTTGGGCGTCCTGCGCCATTTGCAGGTAATCAATCATGCCGTTGCGGCGGGGCCACTGACCGAGGCAGAGGTTTTCCGCCACTGTCAGCCCTTCCACCAGACTTAACTCCTGATAAACCGCACGAACCCCCAGTTCAGCGGCACGGCGAGTCAGCGTAGCTTCGTCACCTTCCAGTCGCGTCTCGCCAATCCAGATATCACCGCTATCCGGACGTTCGCTACCGGTCAGCATTCGAATGAGGGTCGATTTTCCCGCACCGTTTTTGCCTAACAGCGCGCGAACTTCGCCTTTATTGAGCGTGAAGTTAACGTTATCCAGCGCAACGACGCCGGGATAACGCTTATTTCCTGCCACCACTTTTGCTACCGGGACTGCCTCTGTTGCCGTGAACATAGGGACCTCTGCGAATCAGCGATTAGGGCAGACCATCAACGTGCGTTGCCAGCCACTGTTTACCGTCTTCCGTTTTGGTATAGAGATCGATTGGCACCTGAATCACTTTTTCACCGTCGGCTTGTTTATTGATAACCTTCAATGTTTGCGTAAAAACAGCATTGCCCATTTTCTTACCGGAAATATCCACCACCGCTTTCAGCACCTGGTTGTTTTCCAGCTCCTGAGCAATTTCAGTGGTCATATCAGAACCGAAAACAGCAATTTTTCCGGCCTGATTTTGATTACGTACCGCTTTTACCGCGCCGAGTGTCGCTCCGCCCGATTCCCCCATAATAGCGTTGAGATCCGGCGTGGAGATAATCAGTTTTTCACCGACAGAAATCGCTTTATCTAAAACAGTCCCTTCCTGATTAGCGACAATTTGCGCGCCGGGAACGCGGGTTTTTAATACTTCTTCAAACCCTTTACGACGTTGCACACAAACTTCAAAGGCTTCGCAATTGATGACGGCAATTTTCGGCTGGTCAATTTTGTTGGCAATAAAATAATCGGCGGCTGCGTTACCCAGTTTTTTACCAAATTCCAGCGGGTCACCAACCAGATATGCCGAGACATATTTATCGACACCCTTTTGATTAATACAGGTGTTGTAGCAAATCACCGGAATACCCGCTTCACTGGCGCGACGAACGGTACGGCTACTGCCATTTTCAGACACTGCCGATAAAATAATGGCATCGACATTACGCGCCACGAGGGTATCAACAAAGGTACTTTCTTTCGAAATATCGCCCTGAGCGTTAGTTTCAATTAATTGTACCTGTACTGAAGAATCTTTTGCCGCATCCTGAACGCCCTGACGCACTCCGGCGTAATATCCCTGGGTATCAAGGTATATTGCGCCAATAGTCATTTCTTTATCAGAAGCCCTGGCAAATAGTGCGCTACCCAATAGCGTAGCCATTAATAATAAATTACGGGTTCTTGTCATTTTTTTAGGCATAGTGCCTCCTGTAGGGTTTTTATTTACAACGGCTTATTTTAATTATTTGAGCGTGAGCGGCAGCGCGTGCCGCTCAAATATTACAGTTAATAGGGTTTAGTGAACGTAGCTAAAAATAAAAGGCATCACGGTGGTGAATAATGCCGCTTTCGGCCAGGCTGGATTAATCGCCATCAATTCAGCGCGAGCAGATTCATAGTGCGCAACCTCCCCTAATCCCGCGGCCGCCAGCATCGCCACCATCAGGCATTTTTCTTTATGCTGCTGTTGTAAATCGCTATACAGCGACAACAAGTCAGGCTGTGAGACGGCAAAGAAATCCGCTTCGATACTGGTTTTCGCCATCTCTTTCGCCCACTGTTTCATTTCACTAAACAGTTGCTGTGCGGTGTGTTGTTCGCCCAGCAGTCGCAGCGCCATTCCTTGCCAGAAGAGATAATCAACCGGCTGATCGTTGTAATAACTGTGGATGTTAATGGTGCGATCGCCGGTCGCCGCCAGACGTAAACAACGCGTCGCTTCAGTTTCATCGCCCTGCGCGTTGGCGCATACTGCCTGCCAGAACCAGATGTCGTTGTCAGTTTGCCCCGGTAAACGGCCTTCGCTTAAATTCTCCGGATAATGCAGCGCGGCATGAAGCAGTTCGCTGGCCTGCTGCGGCTCTCTGTCATCAAGATGCTGCCAGGCGCGTAATAACTGGTTGAGGATAAACTGGCTGGTGACCTTCCCTTCCCCACCTTCCCACGGGTGGAATTTGCGCGTGGCGAGAATGTCCGCCGCTTTGTCTGCCTGACCAGTGAGATGCCACAAATTGAGCAGTTCTGCGGTCATGTCGTCGCGTTTCAGCGCAATTTCCAGATTATTTTCCAGACGCGCCAGTCGTTTCTCCGGTGTGACACCGCTTAACTTATCCAGCAAATCCCGTTCGAAAAGCAGACGTGCATCCTGCGGCGCAAGCTGATAAGCATTATCAAGATAACGCGCGGCCAGCTCATAATCGTGCTGCTTATTCCACGCATGGATCGCCAACCCGCGCCAGCCGTCGGCAAACTCCGGCGACATCTCTACGCAACGCTGCCATAAGGCAATGGCTTTGCCGTAGCTACGCTTGTTGTAGTAGAAGCAGGCCAGTAAATGCCGGGCAAACCAGCACTCTTCGATACTCTCCAGCGCCGCCACTTCTTCCAGCGTATTCGGGAAACGGACAAACTGCGGGAAGGCATCAATAGCTTTTGCGACCAGTTCTCCGCGTTCAGCTTTTGGTAGCAAACTGGCTTGCAGGTAAAGCGGTAGCGTGCGCTGACAGTCCAGTGCGTTCAGCATCTCTGCCGCCAGGGCGGGCATGCCCCAGTTAATCAGTTGCCCGGCGGTCATCAGGGCGTTAACGTCGCGTCCCTGACAAAGACCTCGCCACTGCGCGAGGGCTGATTCGCTACGACCATCGAACCAGTTCAGCCACCACAGAGTGGCGTTCAGCGGATAATCACGCAGCAGTTTCTCGCGCTGCAAACGCGCGTTGTCCTGACGACCACTTAACACCAGTAGCAGGTTATGCAGGCAAAGCACTTCCTGATTGGTTGGGCAGGCGCGAAGACTTTGTTGGCAAAAATCCAGACCAGTGTCGAAGTTACCATTACGCGCCGCCAGTCGTGCCAGACCATAATAGCCGCCCGCTTTACTGTTGCCGCTCCAGACCGCACGCCAGAAATCCTCTTCGGCTTGTTGATATTGCCCCTGACGTTCGTAAGCACTGGCGCGAATCAAACTCGCCTGTCCGCACTGCGGATTTTTGTTCAGCGCATGTGCGCGTTTCAGTGCCTGACTGGCATATACCACCGCTTGCGGGAAATCTGCACGGTTATATTCCAGCATTGCCAGCGCCAGATTACAGCGATAATCCAGCGGATCCAGCGCCACGCCGCGCAGATAGTAATCGAACGGTGAACGGCTCGCGTGATGATATTGCTCCAGATGTTGACCGATAAACCAGGTTTCATCTGTACTGGTAATGTCTTGTGCTGCCAGTGGCGCTTTGGCGACGTCCGGCAACGGCAACGCTTGCGGCTGATGTTCCTGATAACTCAGTATGATATTGCCGTCGGCATCGGAGAGCTCAATGGTCAGCCTTTCAGGATTGATACCGTGCAACACGCCCTGGATGGCGGTCGCTGGTGTCAGGGCCACGGCATCATCGAGCAACGCGTTGCATTTGCCGATTTCGCGGATCGCCAGGCGGTATCCGTTCAACGGAGAGATGGCATACAGCCCCCACTCAATCCCCCGCTCACTACGCTGGAGTTTTATCACCGCATCGCGGGAGGCATTTTGCACCATGCCCAGAGAATGATAAGGCAGGAAATACTGCTCGAAACGCTTCTCCTCGTATGCATCAAGCCAGGTAAAATCAGGCTGGTTATCGGCAAAAATACCGGTCATCAGTTCGATATACGGGCCGTTATTGTCAGTCAGGCTCTTATCCCACGCCTGGCCAAATTCACTGTGTCCCCAACTCCACTGTTTTTTACCTGGCGCAATATGGTGGTTGGCAACGTGCAGCAAACCGCCATCTTCATCGTGACACCACGCGCCAACAAAATCGTACTGTGATTTTTCAGCCATATATGAGGTTGGAACGGGCACATTTTTATAGCGAGAAATGTCCACTCCGGCGGAGTAGTCCACTTTGTAGTAAGTGCCGGTGGCGATGGGGAAAGCGGAGACGGCCCGTTTGCCGTGATCAAACACCGCAGTCACATCCGGTGGGAAAACGCTCTGATGCCCTTCACCCCCTTTCACTGCCGGGTTGGCCCACCACAAGAAATGACGCGGCGTGGCGTTGCCGTTATAGACGCGACTGGCGATTTCCAGCGCCGCCCGGTCAGGGCGCAGGGTGAAACCTGTCATCACCTGTAAACCGTGCATCGGCTCCGTTTCGCCGACCCACACCGTCTGTGCGCCGTCGTCATGGGCTTCGAGGGTGAAATCAACGGGCATAAAGGTGGTCGGGCGATGGTGTTGCGGCCAGTTAAACTCAATCCCGCCGGAGATCCACGGCCCCAGCAGTCCCACCAGCGCCGGTTTAATGACTTCATTGTGATAAACAAAATCGCGCTGTTTCACTTTATCCCACGCGCGATGCACCCGACCGCCCAGTTCCGGCAGGATCATCACTTTGATGTAGTCGTTTTCCAGCCACACCGCCTGCCAGGATTTCAGGGTTTTCTGCTCGCTCAGCGTATCGGTCACGCCGTAGGGATAAACCGCGCCGGACGATCCCTGATAAACGCGATTTTCCAGGAACATGGGATGTATATCCTGCGGCCCGGTTTCATAGGTCGGGATCTCAACGCGCTCTTGCCACACTTTTACTGGAGTCATGGTGCCCTCAATATTAACAAGACATACTGAATTAAAAGATTTGTGGCAGTGTATTGAACAATCTGGCAATGTTTTCGCGGAATAATCACGCAATTAACTAAACAAGGTTTAGTGAAGATGAGAGCCTGCATTAACAATCAACAGATTCGCCACCATAACAAATGCGTGATTCTGGAACTGCTGTACCGGCAAAAGCGCGCCAATAAATCAACGCTGGCCCGGCTGGCGCAAATTTCGATTCCGGCGGTCAGTAATATTTTGCAGGAACTGGAAAGCGAAAAACGGGTGGTGAATATCGACGATGAAAGCCAGACGCGCGGACATAGTAGCGGTACATGGCTGATTGCGCCGGAAGGTGACTGGACGCTGTGTCTGAACGTGACGCCCACCAGCATTGAGTGTCAGGTCGCTAATGCCTGTTTAAGTCCGAAAGGCGAATTTGAGTATTTACAGATTGATGCACCGACGCCGCAGGCGCTGCTGTCCGAAATCGAAAAATGCTGGCATCGCCACCGTAAATTGTGGCCGGACCGCACCATCAATCTGGCTCTGGCAATCCACGGTCAGGTTGATCCAGTGACCGGCGTGTCGCAAACCATGCCGCAAGCGCCGTGGGCAACACCGATTGAGGTGAAGTACCTGCTGGAAGAGAAGCTGGGCATTCGGGTAATGGTCGATAATGACTGCGTGATGCTGGCGCTGGCGGAGAAATGGCAAAATAATTCGCAAGTGCGTGATTTCTGCGTAATCAACGTTGATTACGGCATTGGCTCGTCGTTCGTGATTAACGAGCAAATTTATCGCGGCAGTTTGTATGGCAGTGGACAGATTGGTCACACCATCGTTAATCCGGATGGCGTCGTCTGCGACTGCGGGCGTTATGGCTGCCTGGAAACCGTCGCCTCGTTAAGCGCATTAAAAAAACAGGCGCGGGTATGGCTAAAATCACAACCGGTTAATACTCAGCTTGATCCTGAAAAATTGACTACCGCGCAGTTAATCGCTGCCTGGCAGAGTGGAGAACCGTGGATCACCAGTTGGGTTGACCACAGTGCCAACGCCATTGGTTTGAGTCTGTATAACTTCCTCAACATCCTCAATATTAATCAGATTTGGTTGTACGGTCGCAGTTGTGCCTTTGGTGAGAACTGGCTTAATACCATTATTCGCCAGACGGGATTTAACCCGTTCGACCGCGACGAAGGACCGAGCGTGAAAGCGACACAGATTGGCTTTGGGCAATTAAGCCGCGCACAACAGGTACTGGGAATTGGCTATTTGTATGTTGAGGCGCAGTTACGGCAGATTTGATGGCGCGATAACGTAGAAAGGCTTCCCGAAGGAAGCCTTTTTTCAACAGATTAACCGTTTCGCTTATGCGTAAACCGGGTAACGTGCGCAGATGTCGAGAACTTTACCTTTGATGCGCTCGATAACGGCTTCATCATTGATGCTGTCCAGCACGTCACACATCCAGCCAGCCAGTTCTTTCGCTTCGGCTTCTTTAAAGCCACGACGGGTAATCGCCGGAGTACCTACACGAATACCGGAAGTCACAAACGGGCTCTTCGGATCGTTCGGTACGCTGTTTTTGTTCACGGTGATGTTAGCACGGCCCAGAGCGGCGTCTGCTTCTTTACCGGTCAGGTTTTTATCAACCAGATCAACCAGGAACAGGTGGTTATCAGTACCACCAGAAACCACTTTGTAGCCGCGTTCGAGGAACACTTCTACCATCGCTTTGGCGTTTTTCGCGACCTGCTGCTGGTAAGTTTTGAACTCAGGTTCCATTGCTTCTTTCAGAGCAACCGCTTTACCGGCGATTACGTGCATCAACGGACCGCCCTGACCACCAGGGAAAACGGCAGAGTTCAGTTTTTTGTACAGCTCTTCGCTACCACCTTTCGCCAGGATCAGGCCGCCGCGCGGACCCGCCAGGGTTTTGTGAGTGGTGGTAGTAACAACGTGAGCATGAGGAACCGGGTTCGGGTAGACGCCAGCAGCAACCAGGCCCGCAACGTGCGCCATATCAACGAACAGGTAAGCACCGATGCTGTCAGCGATTTCACGCATTTTCGCCCAGTCAACCACGCCGGAATATGCAGAGAAGCCACCGATAATCATTTTCGGTTTGTGTTCTTTGGCTTGTTTTTCCAGATCGGCGTAGTCGATATGACCGGTAGCATCGATACCGTAAGGAACGATGTTGTACAGTTTACCGGAGAAGTTAACCGGAGAACCGTGAGTCAGGTGACCGCCATGCGCCAGATTCATACCCAGAACGGTATCGCCTGGTTCCAGCAGCGCGGTGTAGACCGCAAAGTTAGCCTGGGAGCCGGAGTGCGGCTGGACGTTAGCGTAGTCAGCGCCGAACAGTTCTTTCGCACGATCGATCGCCAGTTGTTCAACGATATCAACATACTCGCAACCGCCGTAGTAGCGTTTGCCCGGATAACCTTCAGCATATTTGTTGGTCAGCTGAGAACCCTGCGCCTGCATTACGCGCGGGCTGGTGTAGTTTTCGGAGGCGATCAGTTCGATGTGCTCTTCCTGACGTACTTTTTCCTGCTCCATAGCCTGCCACAGTTCGGCATCATAATCGGCAATGTTCATTTCACGCTTTAACATCCGCATCTCCTGACTCAGCTAACAATAAAATTTTTGGCCTTTATAGGCGGTCCTGTTGGACAACGGCGAACAGTATAACCGAATCATTGTGCGATAACAGGTCTTGACAAAGGAATTTACGCAAACGATTACCTTCAGGCTACGCAAGGCTTTGGAGAATAAAGAGCTTGCAACCGGAAACGGATTTCTTTTCAGGTTTGTGATGCAAATTTTTCACTTCATCACATTCTTTCTGAAAAACACCAAAGAACCATTTACATTGCAGGGCTATTTTTTATAAGATGCATTTGAGATACATCAATTAAGATGCAAAAAAAGGAAGACCATATGCTTGACGCTCAAACCATCGCTACAGTAAAAGCCACCATCCCTTTACTGGTGGAAACGGGACCAAAGTTAACCGCCCATTTCTACGACCGTATGTTTACTCATAACCCAGAACTCAAAGAAATTTTTAACATGAGTAACCAGCGTAATGGCGATCAACGTGAAGCCCTGTTTAACGCTATTGCCGCCTACGCCAGCAATATTGAAAACCTGCCTGCGCTGCTGCCAGCGGTAGAAAAAATCGCGCAGAAGCACACCAGTTTCCAGATCAAACCGGAACAGTACAACATCGTCGGTGAACACCTGTTGGCAACGCTGGACGAAATGTTCAGCCCGGGGCAGGAAGTGCTGGACGCGTGGGGTAAAGCCTATGGCGTCCTGGCTAATGTATTTATCAATCGCGAGGCGGAAATCTATAACGAAAACGCCAGCAAAGCCGGTGGTTGGGAAGGTACTCGCGATTTCCGCATTGTGGCTAAAACACCACGCAGCGCACTTATCACCAGCTTCGAACTGGAGCCGGTCGACGGTGGCGCAGTGGCAGAATACCGTCCGGGGCAATATCTCGGCGTCTGGCTGAAGCCGGAAGGTTTCCCGCATCAGGAAATTCGTCAGTACTCTTTGACTCGCAAACCGGATGGCAAAGGCTATCGTATTGCGGTGAAACGCGAAGAGGGTGGGCAGGTATCCAACTGGCTGCACAATCACGCCAATGTTGGCGATGTCGTGAAACTGGTCGCTCCGGCAGGTGATTTCTTTATGGCTGTCGCAGATGACACACCAGTGACGTTAATCTCTGCCGGTGTCGGTCAAACGCCAATGCTGGCAATGCTCGACACGCTGGCAAAAGCAGGCCACACAGCACAAGTGAACTGGTTCCATGCGGCAGAAAATGGCGATGTTCACGCCTTTGCCGATGAAGTTAAGGAACTGGGTCAATCACTGCCACGCTTTACCGCACACACCTGGTATCGTCAGCCGAGCGAAGCCGATCGCGCTAAAGGTCAGTTTGATAGCGAAGGTCTGATGGATTTGAGCAAACTGGAAGGTGCGTTCAGCGATCCGACAATGCAGTTCTATCTCTGCGGCCCGGTTGGCTTCATGCAGTTTGCCGCGAAACAGTTAGTGGATCTGGGCGTGAAACAGGAAAACATTCATTACGAATGCTTTGGCCCGCATAAGGTGCTGTGATTTGATGTTGCCGGATGGACACATCCGGCAACCCTTGACGCGTTTTAAATTGCCGCGTCGTCCTCTTCACCGGTACGGATGCGAATGACCCGTGCCACGTCGAAGACGAAGATTTTACCGTCACCGATTTTGCCAGTTTGCGCCGTGCGAATAATGGTATCGACACAGGTATCGACAATGTCGTCCGGTACGACAATCTCAATTTTCACTTTCGGCAGAAAATCCACCATATACTCCGCACCGCGGTACAGCTCGGTATGGCCTTTCTGGCGGCCAAAACCTTTCACCTCAGTGACCGTCATGCCGGTAATACCGACTTCAGCCAGTGCTTCGCGGACATCGTCCAGCTTGAAGGGTTTAATAATCGCATCAATCTTTTTCATGCTATTCCTTGAAAAGGTCGCCTGTCTTTTGATCTGCTAAACGTAACACATAACGCCAATTCATTCCTTGAAATCGTTTGCATCCAGTTCGTGTCGGGAAAGCAGTTTATAAAATTCTGTCCGGTTGCGCCCCGCCATTCTCGCCGCGTGGGTGACGTTGCCTTTGGTGATTTGCAGCAGCTTACGCAAATAGTTGAGTTCAAACTGATTACGCGCCTCAACAAAGGTTGGCAGCGCCGTGTTTTCGCCCTCCAGCGCCTGCTCCACCAGCGCATCACTAATTACCGGAGATGATGTCAGCGCCACACACTGTTCAATCACGTTGACCAACTGGCGCACATTACCCGGCCAGCTCGCGGTCATCAGGCGTTTCATCGCATCGGTGGAGAACGCGCGGACAAACGGTTTATGTCGCTCTGCCGCCTGGCGCAACAGGTGATTTGCCAGTAGCGGAATGTCTTCTGTGCGCTCCGCCAGTGCCGGAATTTTCAGGCTGACAACATTGAGGCGGTAATAAAGATCTTCACGGAATTCCCCACGCGCCATCGCTTTTGGCAGGTCGCGGTGGGTCGCAGAAATAATCCGCACGTCGATATCAATATCGCGGTTACTGCCCAGCGGGCGCACTTTACGCTCCTGCAACACGCGCAGCAGTTTGACCTGCAACGGTGCGGGCATATCGCCAATCTCATCGAGAAATAGCGTACCGCCTTCCGCCGCCTGGAATAAACCTTCGCGATTGCTGACAGCGCCAGTAAACGCGCCACGCGCATGACCAAACAGCTCCGACTCCAGCAATTGCTCGGGCAATGCGCCACAGTTAATAGCAATAAATGGTTTGCTGTTGCGCGGGCTGGCGTTGTGGATAGCCTGGGCGAAAATCTCTTTCCCGGTGCCGCTCTGGCCGTTAATCAAAACGCTAACGTCTGATTGCGCCACCAGCCGCGCCTGTTCCAGCAAACGCAGCATCAGCGGGCTGCGGGTGACAATCGCCTCGCGCCAGCGTTCGTCGGTGGCTGGCGCGGATTGTTCCAGCGCATCGTCAATTGCCTGATATAGCGCATCTTTATCGACAGGCTTGGTGAGAAAACTGAACACGCCCTGCTGTGTTGCAGCAACGGCATCAGGAATAGAACCATGCGCGGTAAGAATAATTACTGGCATTCCCGGCTGCACTTTCTGGATTTCAGCAAACAGCTGCATACCGTCCATTTCATCCATCCGCAGGTCGCTGATGACTAAATCTACTTTTTCGCGATTCAGTACCCGCAATCCTTCAGCACCACTTTCCGCCGTGACCACACTGTAGCCTTCGCTGGTCAGGCGCAGGCCAAGCAGTTTCAGCAATCCCGGATCGTCATCGACCAGTAATAAATGCGCAGGTTTATGGCTCATCAGGAGTGACCTCATCGGTGGATGGCGCGGGCTTTTCACTCTCGTGCGGCGTATCCGGCGAGAAATTTCCAGCCGGTTTGCGGGTCGAGAGCTGGCGTTCAATATCGGTCAGGTTTTCCAGCTTGCGAGTAGTGAGTTCCAGTTGCTGTTGTAGAACGTGATGTTGCTGGCGCAAAGTATCCAGCTCGCTGTCGCTGGACTGCTGGAGTTTGCTGTAGCGTTGGCGCTCTTCCGCCAGTTGCAGTTGCAGCGCCTGACCGTCGCGCCAAAGTTGATACAGTGGGCGAACCTGTGCCGGGATCTCGGTACTTAGCGCATCAATGCGCGCGACCAGCTGGCGGCGCTCATACGGCGTAATTTTGGCGTCGGCGAGCAAAATCCCTTGTTTAAAGGTATTTTGCCAGTTGCCGTCGTCATATTGGCGGGCTTGCTGACGCGACTGCGCAGGCATTAAACGATCAGCACAATCCATCGCCCGCAGCCAGTAAAGCGGATTGGTTTCGGTTGATTTACCTTGCAGCGCCCAGATGTCGCTACATTCAGTAGAAAGATAGTCAGCCAGTTGATAAACCGGAATTTTTTCTTCTGCTGGCGTATCAATGGCTGGCTTATTGTGACTCTGCACGCAACCCAGCAATGCCAGACATGGCAGCCCTGCCAGCCACAGCCGTCGGGGCAATAATCGTTGAAAAATGTGTCGCATATTCACCAGACTTAAAGCCTATCCCAGTGGGCGTAATTGTTGCAGGCAGTTTGGACATGGACAGCGCGGAGAAACCGGAGCGTACATGTCGTACGTGAAGATTTCGAGCACTGCCCGGGGCCGAACTGACAAATAAAATAGCCTGATGGGATGGGCTGTTAGCATTATTTCGTGTTTTTCGACGACGGTAATTCAATGCGGAAACAAACGTCTTGCCCGCTCTCGTCGACCAGATACAGTTCCCCTTGCATACGGCGAATACAATCCCTGGCAATGCTTAATCCCAGACCGCTGCCCTTCACCGCCCCTTTTCGCTGGTGGCTTCCCTGAAAAAAGGGTTCGAAGATCATGGCGCGTTCCTCTTGCGGAATGGGCGTGCCTGTATTGATGACATCAATATAAACCCGCGCACCATGTAAACTGCTGCGAAGGCAAATGTTACCGGATTCAGCCCCGTAGTGCACCGCATTGGAGTAAAGATTATCCAGTACGCTCATCAGCAGCATTGGCTCCGCCAGGCAAGCTGTTGCTTTGAGATCAACGTCGGTATGCATCATTTTAGCCCGTGCGGGCAGGCTATGAGCAGAAACCACTGTCTCCACCAGCGGTGCTAACTCAACATTCTCCAGTTCCACCGCACTGTCCGCCTGTTTACGGTTGTAATCAAGCAGTTGTTCGATCAGCTTTTGCAAATTGCGGCTGCTGCTATCAAGAATGCTCACCACCTCTTTTTGCTCTGGCGTAAGCGGCCCGACAACCTGATCAGCCAGTAATTCAGTGCCCTCGCGCATACTCGCCAGTGGCGTTTTTAATTCATGAGATAAATGTCTTAAAAATTGATGGCGTTGGGATTCCAGCCATGACAGGCGCTCACTTAACCAAAGAATACGTTGCCCAACCGAGCGTAACTCGCTCGGTCCACTGAACGAGACGCTATTGCCCAGAGAACGCCCTTCCCCCAGCCGGTTGATCATGCGCTCGATATTTTTCACCGGACCGATAATCATCCTCGTGAAAAGCAGTACCATCACCAGACTCACCAGAAATAGCACCAGCGATTGCCAACCAAAATATTGCCCACGTTCGGCGATTTCACGCTGAAGTTGCTGCCCACGAGAGAACACCACTGTGCGCGTGGCCTGCACCATTTCGGTATTGGCACTGGCAAAGGCTTCCAGACGCGCGGCGGCAGCAGCATCGGGACCGCTGTTGTTACACTGAAGTTGAGCCAGATTGTTCAAATCCTGACGTAATGCCTGGTAGAGTTTATCGTCCGGCAGCACGCCTGCGTGGGCATCGAGCATTTCGCTGTAACGCTTGCGCTGGCTTTGATAAACCTTCGCAAGCGTAGGGTCGTCCAGCACGCAGTACTGACGATAGCTGCGCTCCATCTCCAGTGCCGCGTTGGTCATCGCTTCACTGCGCCGGGCATCAATAAGCGTAGTGCGGTTAACCAGCGCCGCCTGATCGCTAAGTGCATTCAGGCTTTGCCAGGCTTGCCATGCCAGCACCAACAGGGGCAGCAGAATCAGCAAAAATGCCAGCATTACCAGTTGTCGTAATGAGCGGGGAAAAACGGGCCAGCGTTTCAAGGCGTTACTCTCGTCAGACGCGAATAGCCTGATGCTAACCGAGGGGAAGTTCAGATACAACAAAGCCGGGAATTACCCGGCTTTGTTATGGAATAAGGCGGTGCCTAACTCGACGTTTCGCCCGATGGTTGATATAGCTACGCTGATATCAGAAGTTGGACGGCAGGCACCTTGTTGTGCGTCATTCGAATTTTATGTAGCACGTCCCGAAGGGGCTGACATAAGTCGGCGAATGAGCCACTGCTTACTATTATGCAGTAACTGTGCCAATAAAGAAAATAGTTTGGTAACATACTGATTATACGCTGCTTTGAGGGGTTTATGGCTTCTCCGCTATTTGAATGTAAATCAGCCACTGTGTCGCTAAAAAGAGACAACTTAAGATAAACTTATTAGATAATATTAAAATCAATGAGTTAAGTGTCACCAAAAAGCGACACGGCAAACCACCCATTGTCGTGATTTACAGACACAAAAAAGCTCCCGAAGTTGGGAGCTCATAATAGCGGTTGGTGCTTAATGCCGGATGCGGCGTGAATGCCTCATCCGGGCTGCAATACCAATGGGTTGACGACTTACCCCAACTGCTTACGTGCATTGCGGAAAATGCGCATCCATGGGCCATCCTCGCCCCAGTTTTCCGGATGCCAGGAGTTGCTGACAGTACGGAAAACTCGTTCCGGGTGCGGCATCATAATGGTGACTCGACCACTTTCAGTCGTGACCGCCGTAATACCGTTCGGTGAACCGTTCGGGTTAGCCGGGTAGGTTTCAGTGACTTTGCCGAAGTTATCGACATAGCGCAGTGCCACCAGCCCTTTGCTTTCCAGTGCCGCCAGATGCGCCGCATCGCGCACTTCAACGCGCCCTTCACCGTGAGAGACAGCAATCGGCATCTGCGAGCCCACCATCCCCTGCAACAGCAGCGACGGGCTTTGGGTTACTTCTACCAGACTGAAACGCGCTTCAAAGCGATCGGAGGTGTTACGCACAAAACGTGGCCACAACTCGCTACCTGGGATCAGTTCACGCAGATTAGACATCATCTGGCAACCGTTACATACCCCCAGCGCCAGCGTTTGCGGACGATGGAAGAAGGTTGCAAACTCATCGCGTACACGGTCATTGAACAGGATAGACTTCGCCCAACCTTCACCAGCGCCCAGCACATCACCGTAGGAAAAACCACCGCACGCGACCAGGGCGTGGAAACCCTCCAGGCCCGTGCGTCCAGCCAGCAGATCGCTCATATGCACGTCGATAGCATCGAAGCCTGCACGGTGGAAAGCTGCCGCCATTTCAACATGCGAGTTCACGCCCTGCTCACGCAGCACGGCAACTTTCGGGCGCGCGCCAGTGGCAATAAACGGTGCTGCCACATCTTCGTTGATATCGAACGACAGTTTTACATTCAGGCCCGGATCGGCGTCGTTTGATTTCGCCTGGTGCTCCTGGTCAGCACACTCCGGGTTGTCACGCAGGCGCTGCATCTGCCAGGTAGTTTCTGCCCACCAGACACGCAACGTGGTGCGGCTTTCGCTAAATACAGTCTGCCCGTTGGCGGTAATCACAAAACGGTCACCGGAAACCGCCTGCCCAACATAATGGACGCAATCAGCAAGCCCATGCTGTGCCAGTACCGCTTCAACGGCTTCACGGTCAGCGGCTCGCACCTGAATCACCGCACCCAGTTCTTCGCTAAACAATGCAGCCAGGCGATCGTCACCCAGAGTGGCGATATCCGCGTCAATGCCACAATGACCAGCAAAGGCCATTTCCGCCAGCGTTACCAGCAGGCCGCCATCAGAGCGGTCGTGATACGCCAGCAGCTTACGCTGTGCAACCAGCGCCTGAATCGCGTCATAGAAGCCTTTCAGTTGGGCAACATCGCGTACATCTGCCGGTTTGTCGCCAAGCTGACGATAAACCTGCGCCAGTGCCGTTGCGCCCAGCGCGTTATTGCCTTTGCCCAAATCAATCAGCAACAGTGCGTTATCTTCGGTAGAAAGCTGCGGCGTAATGGTGTGACGTACATCTTCCACGCGGGCAAATGCGGAAATCACCAGCGACAACGGCGACGTCATTTCGCGCTCTTCGTTACCTTCCTGCCAGCGGGTTTTCATCGACATAGAGTCTTTACCCACCGGTATCGTCAGGCCCAGCGCCGGACAAAGTTCTTCGCCCACAGCTTTAACGGCTTCATACAGGCCCGCATCTTCACCAGGGTGGCCTGCCGCCGCCATCCAGTTGGCGGAAAGTTTAATGCGTTTGATATCGCCAATTTGTGTTGCGGCGATGTTGGTTAGCGCTTCACCGACTGCCAGACGGGCAGAAGCGGCGAAATCCAGCAGCGCAACTGGCGCACGTTCGCCAATTGCCATCGCTTCGCCATAGTAGCTGTCGAGGCTGGCGGTAGTGACCGCGCAGTTAGCGACCGGCACCTGCCACGGCCCCACCATCTGATCGCGCGCCACCATGCCGGTTACGCTGCGGTCACCGATGGTCACCAGGAAAGTTTTCTCCGCCACGGTCGGCAGATGCAGCACGCGTTTCACCGCGTCAGCGATGGTGATCCCTTCACGGGCCAGCGCGTCGCCTTTCGCTTTCAGCGTTTGTACATCGCGGGTCATCTTCGGCGTTTTGCCAAGCAGTACGTCCAGCGGTAGATCAATCGGCTGATTATCAAAATGACGATCGTGCAAAGAAAGATGCAGTTCTTCGGTCGCTTCACCAATCACCGCGTAGGGTGCGCGCTCACGCTTACACAGTTCGTCAAACAGCGGTAACTGATCGGCAGCAACCGCCAGCACGTAGCGTTCCTGGGATTCGTTACACCAGATTTCCAGCGGGCTCATGCCCGGTTCGTCGCTCAGGATATCGCGCAGTTCAAATTTACCGCCGCGCCCGCCGTCGCTCACCAGTTCCGGCATGGCGTTAGAAAGACCGCCTGCGCCAACGTCGTGGATAAACAGGATTGGGTTGGCATCACCAAGCTGCCAGCAACGGTCGATCACTTCCTGGCAGCGACGCTCCATCTCCGGGTTGTCGCGCTGTACGGAAGCAAAGTCGAGGTCGGCATCAGACTGACCAGATGCCATGGAAGACGCCGCGCCGCCGCCAAGACCGATGTTCATTGCCGGGCCGCCGAGAACGACCAGCTTCGCACCAACGTTGATCTCGCCTTTTTGTACGTGATCGGCGCGAATGTTGCCGATCCCACCCGCCAGCATGATCGGTTTGTGATAACCGCGCAGCTCTTCGCCATTGTGGCTGTTCACTTTTTCTTCATAAGTACGGAAGTAGCCGTTCAGTGCCGGACGACCAAATTCGTTGTTAAACGCCGCACCGCCCAGCGGGCCTTCGGTCATGATGTCCAGCGCGGTAACAATGCGCTCAGGTTTACCGAAATCTTCTTCCCACGGCTGTTCGAAGCCAGGAATTCGCAGGTTGGATACGGAGAAACCAACCAGACCGGCTTTCGGCTTTGCGCCACGTCCGGTGGCACCTTCATCGCGGATTTCACCGCCGGAACCGGTCGCCGCGCCCGGCCACGGAGAAATCGCCGTCGGGTGGTTGTGAGTTTCGACTTTCATCAGAATATGCGCCGGTTCCTGATGGAAATCGTAGCGGCCCGTTTCGTGGTCAGCAAAGTAGCGGCCCACTTCAGAACCTTCCATTACGGCGGCGTTATCTTTATAAGCAGAGAGAACGTGATCCGGCGTGGTTTCGAAGGTGTTTTTGATCATCTTAAATAGCGATTTCGGCTGCTGTTCACCATCGATAACCCAGTCGGCGTTAAAAATTTTGTGGCGGCAGTGCTCGGAATTCGCCTGGGCAAACATATACAGTTCGATGTCGTTCGGGTTACGACCAAGCTTTGTGAAAGCATCCTGCAAATAGTCAATTTCATCTTCCGCCAGTGCCAGACCAAGACGCAGGTTAGCGTCGATTAGCGCCTGACGGCCCTGCCCCAGCAAATCAACGCTGGTGACCGGAGTCGGTTGATGGTGTGCAAACAGCTGCTCTGCATCATCTAAAGCAAAAAAGACCGTTTCCATCATGCGGTCGTGCAGTTCAGCGGTAACCTGCTGCCATTGTTCATTGGTCAGCGTACCGGCTTCTATATAGTAAGCCACGCCGCGCTCAAGGCGGTTTACCTGTTGCAGCCCGCAGTTATGGGCAATATCGGTCGCTTTCGAAGACCAGGGAGAGATGGTGCCAGGACGCGGGGTCACCAGCAGGAGTTTGCCTTGCGGGGCGTGGCTGGCGAGTGCCGGGCCATATTTCAGCAGGCGTTCAAGTTGTGCGTGCTCATCATCGTTTAACGGCGCATTGAGGTCAGCAAAATGGACATACTCGGCGTAAATAGTGTGAACCGGGAGCCTGGCAGCCTGAAAACGTGCCAGCAGTTTGTTGATTCGGAATGCCGACAATGCAGGCGAACCACGCAGAATTTCCATCATAAGTCTCTCGTCTTCTAAGCTTTCGGTGTACCCAAGGGGGGGAAACGGGCGTCATTATAAAGAATCTGATGCGCTGACGAAACCGTTTGCGTGGAAATAAAATCACCATCGTGAATTAGCAACGCGTGCCGCCAATGGCTGTAATAAGTTGCCAACTGGCGCAGGTTTACGCAAAATGCCGCTCATTTATGAGTAAACCTTTCACTATTATTACGTTTTTTCAAGCTGGGACGCGCACGACACAGAGAATTAACTAATTGAAAAAATTAAAGATTAATTATCTGTTCATCGGCATTCTGGCACTGCTGCTCGCGGTCGCTCTCTGGCCATCCATTCCCTGGTTTGGTAAAGCCGACAACCGTATCGCCGCCATTCAAGCGCGGGGAGAGTTGCGTGTGAGCACCATTCATACTCCCCTGACTTATAACGAAATCAACGGGAAACCTTTTGGCCTGGATTACGAACTGGCGAAACAGTTTGCCGATTACCTCGGTGTAAAACTGAAAGTGACCGTGCGGCAGAATATCAGCCAGCTGTTTGACGACCTCGATAATGGTAACGCCGACCTGCTGGCGGCAGGACTGGTCTATAACAGTGAGCGGGTAAAAAATTATCAGCCTGGTCCTACCTATTATTCCGTGTCACAACAACTGGTTTATAAAGTCGGTCAGTATCGCCCACGTACGCTGGGCAACCTGACGGCGGAGCAACTCACCGTTGCACCGGGTCACGTGGTGGTTAACGATCTCCAGACCCTGAAAGACACAAAATTCCCGGAATTAAGCTGGAAGGTAGACGACAAAAAAGGCTCTGCGGAATTAATGGAAGATGTCATCGAAGGAAAACTCGATTACACCATTGCTGATTCTGTCGCCATCAGCCTGTTTCAGCGCGTTCACCCGGAACTCGCCGTAGCGCTCGATATCACCGATGAACAACCGGTGACCTGGTTTAGCCCGTTAGATGGCGATAATACCCTTTCCGCCGCCCTGCTCGACTTCTTCAACGAAATGAATGAAGACGGTACACTGGCACGCATTGAAGAGAAATACCTGGGGCATGGCGATGATTTTGATTACGTCGATACGCGCACATTTTTACGCGCCGTCGATGCGGTACTGCCGCAGTTAAAGCCCCTGTTTGAGAAATACGCCGAAGAAATTGACTGGCGTTTGCTGGCCGCTATTGCTTATCAGGAATCGCACTGGGATGCTCAGGCCACTTCACCGACGGGTGTGCGCGGCATGATGATGTTAACCAAAAACACCGCGCAAAGCCTCGGCATTACGGATCGTACCGATGCCGAACAGAGCATCAGCGGCGGCGTGCGTTATTTGCAGGATATGATGAGTAAAGTGCCGGAAAGTGTGCCGGAGAACGAACGGATCTGGTTTGCCCTCGCCGCGTACAATATGGGCTATGCGCATATGTTGGATGCCCGCGCCCTGACGGCAAAAACCGAAGGTAATCCTGACAGTTGGGCTGACGTAAAACAGCGTCTGCCTTTACTTAGCCAGAAACCCTATTACAGCAAGCTGACTTACGGCTACGCTCGTGGGCATGAAGCCTACGCTTATGTCGAAAATATTCGTAAATATCAGATTAGCCTGGTGGGTTATCTGCAGGAGAAAGAGAAGCAGGCTACAGAAGCGGCGATGCAACTGGCGCAGGATTATCCGGCGGTATCGCCTACGGAGTTGGGCAAAGAGAAATTTCCTTTTCTCTCGTTTCTTTCCCAGTCGTCATCAAACTATTTGACCCACTCTCCCTCTCTGCTGTTTTCCAGAAAAGGGAGTGAAGAGAAACAAAATTAATCTGTCGAGGATTGCGCTTTTTTCTGCGCTTTAATTTCCTGGCGGCGCATGCGAAAGAAGTCACTGAGCAACGCCGCACACTCATCCGCCAGTATTCCTTCCGTAATTTCCACCCGGTGATTCATACCCGGATGATGCAGCACATCCATTAAAGATCCCGCAGCGCCAGTTTTCGCGTCACGCGCACCAAAGACCACGCGACCAATGCGACTGTGGATCATCGCTCCGGCACACATTACACAGGGTTCAAGCGTGACATACAACGTGGCGTCGATCAGACGATAATTTTGCATCACCAGACCGCCCTGCCGTAGGGCCATGATTTCTGCATGTGCGGTGGGATCATGTCGACCAATCGGACGGTTCCAGCCTTCGCCAATAACACGATTGTTATGCACTAATACCGCGCCGACCGGTACTTCCCGCTCATCCCAGGCACGCTTCGCCAGCGTCATTGCATGACGCATCCAGTATTCGTGGCTAAATTCGACTTCAGACAAAAAGAAAACTCCGGTTATAAAAGCGCGGCGCATTATACACGGACGCTATGCTTTACTCTATTCCAGTTGCTGGAGTTCACCGCGCGGAGTTACTCGCCAACGATGCTGACAGAAATAAAGCAGCGGGTTGTCCTGATTACTGTCGCTATAGCCACTGTACAGCCGCAGCGGCGTGCCGATTTTGCGCTCCAGTTGCGCGACCTTTTCATGTCCCAGACAACGCATCGTCAATACCCAACCACCATAGCCACGCTGAATCTGACTGGCGATAAGATTAACCCGCGGCAGCCAGGGCGTATCGAAATAAACCGCTTCAACCAGCGGCTGCGGAGAGCCGGTAATCAACCAGATATCAGCATCGGAACTTAACAGGTAGGTGGTTAATCGCTCCTGAACCAGCGGAAAGGCGGTAACATTGTCACGAAACCAGCGTACGAAATCGGCCTGCAACGCCTGCAAACGCGCTTCATTGTGACCAAAAGTGCATCCCCACAGAAGCAGACTCATCGGCCAGCGTGCCGCACGACCTTTTATCAATAACGCAATGGCTATGATCGGCAACAGCGGCAGAACAAGTAACGCATTCAGCGGTTGGCGACGCAGTAAATAACGCAAAAAACTGCCGAACATATCCTGCTGATGCAATGTTCCATCTAAGTCAAAAAACACCACACGACGCTCGTGAGTTGCCAAACCATACTCCTCTGGACTGAAACATCCTGATTAATTTTCGCTACTACATAGCCTAACAGATAGATCATCACTTTTCCGGCAACAATCGACCGCATCATGGCTAACTGGAATTTTTAATTCATGGCAATTAGCGGCAATGGAATATAAAATTCACTCGCGTGTGTCTCATATTGCCTGTTGTCGCCATTATTTCATCGCGAGGAAAGATATGAACGGCTTACTTCGTATCCGTCAGCGTTACCAGGGGCTTGCCCAGAGTGATAAAAAACTGGCGGATTATCTGCTGCTACAACCTGATACGGCGCGCCATTTAAGCTCTCAGCAACTGGCCAACGAAGCCGGAGTCAGTCAGTCCAGCGTCGTGAAGTTCGCGCAAAAACTCGGCTATAAAGGTTTTCCGGCACTAAAGTTGGCGTTGAGTGAAGCGCTGGCAAGCCAGCCGGAATCTCCCTCCGTGCCCATTCATAACCAAATCCGCGGTGATGATCCGTTACGGCTGGTCGGCGAAAAACTGATTAAAGAAAATACTGCCGCTATGTACGCAACGCTAAACGTTAATACTGAAGAGAAACTGCATGAATGCGTAACAATGTTGCGCTCTGCGCGGCGGATAATTCTGACCGGTATTGGCGCTTCGGGTCTGGTGGCGCAAAACTTTGCCTGGAAGCTGATGAAGATTGGCTTCAATGCTGCCGCAGTGCGCGATATGCATGCGCTACTCGCTACAGTACAGGCGTCGTCCCCTGACGATCTGTTATTAGCCATTTCCTACACCGGTGTACGACGCGAGTTAAACCTGGCGGCAGATGAGATGCTGCGAGTGGGCGGAAAAGTGCTGGCTATTACCGGCTTTACTCCCAATGCCCTGCAACAGCGTGCTTCTCATTGCCTGTATACCATTGCCGAAGAACAAGCGACAAACAGTGCTTCAATCTCTGCTTGTCACGCGCAGGGAATGTTAACGGATTTGCTGTTCATTGCGCTGATTCAGCAGGATCTGGAACTGGCACCAGAACGTATTCGTCATAGCGAAGCGCTGGTGAAAAAACTGGTCTGAGTAAAGAATGCGCGTATAATGCCCGCCCGGTTTGTGTTGTTTTGAGAGTTTCCTTATGGCGCTGTTAATCACTAAAAAATGCATCAATTGTGATATGTGTGAACCCGAATGCCCGAATGAGGCGATTTCGATGGGTGAACATATCTACGAGATTAACAGCGATAAGTGTACCGAATGCGTAGGGCACTACGAGACACCAACCTGCCAGAAGGTGTGTCCGATCCCCAATACTATTGTGAAAGATCCGCAACATGTCGAGACGGAAGAACAGTTGTGGGATAAATTTGTGCTGATGCACCACGCGGATAAAATTTAATATTCTGCTCTGGAAGTAGAGTGTTAATTATTTTATAGAAAAATCTTAACGCTATTATATTTATTT
>OKKF01000221.1_pt1 | contig 10075 bp, 10 predicted proteins | sample 1610861 | NCBI WGS metagenome assembly OKKF01 (sample SAMN04436691, study PRJEB24849) | human gut metagenome | biome: human gut; feature: NICU; material: stool | host: Homo sapiens | place: USA: Saint Louis, MO | collected 2010-07-01
CCGTTATCGCATCTGCACTCTGGTGGTGGCAGGCGTATCCGATGCAGCAGCAGCTTACACAGGTCAGGGATACCACACAAGGAGCCGCCACCGTCTGGTTGGCCTCCCCGGTACTGAAAGAATATGAACAGTACCTGCAACAGCTTCTGAATGCCCCGCCACTACAGCCGCTGGAAACCGGAATGCAGATGATGCGCACCGCAGACACCCTCTGGCCGGAAAGCCTGCAACAGCAGGAAGCCAGCAGGATGTGGAGCAACACGCTGAGAAACCGGGCGCAAGCCAGTCCGCAGATGAAGGGCTGGCAACAAGCGCGGCAGAATTTGCGGGATTTTGCAGATTTGATGATGAAGAAGGAGACGGAGAAACAGGGTTTCACCCTATCGTATATCAAAACGGTGACCTGGCAGGCCGAACGGTTACTGAATCAAGAAACACCACTGGAGTACCTGCTGACGCAGTACCAGGAGACCCGTACACAGAAGCAGGACACACAGGCGTTGGAAAAAGAGATCAACGAACGGCTGGACGGGCTGTTAAGCCGCTGGCTGCTGCTGAAAAATACCGGACAGGATATGGCAACGGATAACAGAACCGAACCTGTCCATCCAACTCATTGAGATTAAGGAGAATAACAATGGCAAATCCCGTCTATCTGACACTGAACGGAGAACTTCAGGGGCTGATTTCATCCGGATGCTCGTCAATGCCGTCCATCGGTAACAAAGCCCAGATTGCACATCAGGATCAGATCATGGTGACGTCACTGTCCCATGGTCTGAGCCGTGCGCAGAATGTCAACCATCAGGAGTTGACCATCACGAAACCGGTGGACAAATCCTCCCCTCTGCTGGGCAAGGCCATTTCAGAGAATGAATGTCTGACCTGTGATTTTGTATTCTACCGCACCAACCGCTTTGGAATTAATGAACCGTACTACAAGCTGAAACTGGCTAACGCCCGGCTCTCAAACATCGGCCTTACCGTTCCCCATACCATTAACGACAGTCCTGGGCAGGCGGAAGAGTCTGTGTCATTTACCTATGAGAGCATCAATTGGGAGCACAGCGTCGCCGGAACCAGTGCATACAGCCTTTGGAGTGAACGGATTTTCTAAGTTACCAGGGAGTCTTTCATCTGCATTATTGTTATATTTTAAAAAGGCAATTTAACATTATAGGATAAAATGACAAAGTACGGTTAATCACGAATAAAAATTCTTAATTAACCGTACCTGCTGTTTTATAGATGTATATGATGTATTTTTGACAGTTCAACCGAAAACTCGAATTACAGCTTATATGTTGAGAGGACAATAAATAACTTTAGGAAAGTTTTTACCACTCCTAAAAGATATATGTAAAATTAATTAGCAGACTTGTTCCATAGTGTAAAATAGAAAAGAGAAATGCTCTTTCTTGCTAAGTACCACTAAAACGTCTGGTATAAAACCTCACTACTGATATCGATTCACCAGGTCTTTAACCACTGCTGCATACGTTTTCTGCTTAAGTTGTGAAATCTGCTGTTCTGCCACATCAAGGCTGTCAGAATTTTTATTCCCTATCTGCGGAAAAATCACTTTCGATTCATAATTCACAGGCGACCAGGTAGCCCACTCACCTGTAGCCACATCCACCAACGTGAATCGAACCAAATAACGCAGTGACATCGTGTCAGTCAATTTTTGATTTTTATAATCTGTCCAAACTATTGATTTCAATCCAGAGTCATATTTTCCTGTCTGCAACGTATCCTGGAAAACAATAATCGCTTTCTGATGGCCTTTTGCTGCAACAAAACGCAATGCCTGCATCCAGTTCATATTTTCGGCATCTACAATATCCAGGCTTTCATCTTTGTTTTTGTCTTTATTACAGGTTACAGTTTTTTTCCTGTCAGGAATGCCAGAAAATGTGGCAACTGCATAATATTTTCTCATCTCCTCCTGCATAATGGTTTCCGGTGCGCGACTGCCAGACTGAACAAGTATTACAGGAGAATTAAGAGGCACACGAAACTCATCTCCTTCAAGCGCAGCTTGAATATCCTCCTCGGATACAGCCAGTGTGGTTTCATTACCATATAAATCTTTGTCTGTTAGTTGCTGGGGAACGTTTTTATTAATAGAAATTTGTGTGGTTTGAGTTTTTTTCTTTTTTTCATCAATAGGTGATTCAGAGACACATCCTGCAAGCAGCGAGAATAATACACATATACAACAAACCTTTTTTAAATTCATAATCGGACACTCCCTCGCCTGTCATAATCATGGTAATGTTTAGCTAACGATTTTTAATTATATACTCCACTTGAATCAGAACAAACAAAAAATAACAGCAAATATAAATTCATTAAATCAATAGAAAAATGAAAATCATAACATGCAAATATATTTAAATTGAATGATTCGATAGCATGATTAAATATTAATGATATGGTCTATCATATGTGATTAACACATTTACAGCATAACAAAATCATAGACCAAAGAAATAGCGGGATTTAGATGAAAAAACCGCAAAATTAAAAATCTTGCGGTTCTCTGAACTCATTTTCATGAGTGAATTTGGCGGAACGGACGGGACTCGAACCCGCGACCCCCTGCGTGACAGGCAGGTATTCTAACCGACTGAACTACCGCTCCGCGTTGTGTTCCGTTGGGAACGAGGCGAATATTACGGATTGCCTCACCCTTCGTCAACGGTTTTTCTCATCTTTTGAATCGTTTGCTGCAAAAATCGCCCAAGTCGCTATTTTTAGCGCCTTTTACAGGTATTTATGCCCGCCAGAGGCAGCTTCCGCCCTTCTTCTGCACCAGATCGAGACGGGCTTCATGTGCTGCAAGCTCTTCATCTGTCGCAAAAACAACGCGTAACTTACTTGCCTGACGCACAATGCGCTGAATTGTTGTTTCACCTTGTTGCTGTTGTGTCTCTCCTTCCATCGCAAAAGCCATCGACGTTTGACCACCTGTCATCGCCAGATAAACTTCCGCAAGGATCTGGGCATCGAGTAATGCCCCATGCAGCGTTCGTTTACTGTTATCTATTTCGTAGCGGGCACATAACGCATCGAGGCTGTTGCGTTTACCGGGAAACATTTTCCTCGCCACCGCAAGGCTATCGGTGACCTTACAGAAGGTATTGGTCCTCGGAATATCGCGCTTAAGCAACGAAAACTCGTAGTCCATAAAGCCGATATCGAACGTTGCGTTATGGATCACCAGCTCCGCTCCGCGGATATAGTCCATGAACTCATCGGCTACCTCGGCAAACGTGGGCTTATCGAGCAAAAATTCATCGGCAATACCATGTACGCCAAAGGCTTCCGGATCCACCAGCCGATCGGGTTTGAGATAAACATGGAAGTTATTGCCCGTCAGGCGACGGTTCACCACTTCAACGGCACCAATCTCAATGATCTTGTGGCCTTCATAGTGCGCACCAATCTGGTTCATACCGGTGGTTTCGGTATCGAGAACGATCTGGCGTGTAATTGCAGTGCTCATAGCGGTCATTTATGTCAGACTTGTCGTTTTACAGTTCGATTCAATTACAGGAAGTCTACCAGAGATGCTTAAACAGGTAGAAATTTTCACCGATGGTTCGTGTCTGGGTAATCCTGGACCTGGGGGTTACGGCGCTATTTTACGCTATCGCGGATACGAGAAAACCTTTAGCGCTGGCTACACCCGCACCACCAACAACCGTATGGAGTTGATGGCCGCTATTGTCGCGCTGGAGGCGTTAAAAGAACATTGCGAAGTCATTTTGAGTACCGACAGCCAGTATGTCCGCCAGGGTATCACCCAGTGGATCCATAACTGGAAAAAACGTGGCTGGAAAACAGCAGACAAAAAACCAGTAAAAAATGTCGATCTCTGGCAACGTCTTGATGCTGCTCTGGGGCAGCATCAAATCAAATGGGAATGGGTTAAAGGCCATGCCGGACACCCGGAAAACGAACGCTGTGATGAACTGGCTCGTGCTGCGGCAATGAATCCCACACTGGAAGATACAGGCTATCAAGTCGAAGTTTAAGCCTGTGGTTTACGACATTGCCGGGTGGCACCAACCGCCTGGCGAATTCGCGGTTTATTCTTGCTCTGTTTCATCGGATTTAGCGTTAAAGGAATAGTCCGTTTCCGGGCAACAATAAGTTGTAAACAACCAAGCGCAGGAATATGCGCATTCAATAGTTTTCCTCCGTGTTTGTTCCACGGGAGAACGTGGAAACGGCTGGCGTGTAGCACTTCAAAATTCAACAAAGAGAGCCAGTCCAGCTGCCGCATCAGAGTAAACATCCGGCTGTTATAGGGCGAGGTTTTGCGCAATACCGGCACAAGTTTGCGTAATCCCATTAAACTGATGGGATTGAAGCCACTAATCACCAGCCAGCCATCATCAATCAGTACCCGATCGGCTTCACGCAATAAACGATGCGGATCAGTGCACCACGGCAATGTATGTGCCAGTAGACAAACATCAACGGATTTATCGGCAAAAGGAAGATGAAGTGGGTCCGCCTGCACCTGGACGGGCATTCCTTGCGCAGAAACATTCACTTGATGAGAAACCGCGCACGCTTCGCAATTGATTTCTGCGCTTAAATTGCCAATCTTAAGCAGATGAAAACCATACATTTTAGTGAACCACGGGTTGAGCTGACGCTCCAGCGCCTTGCGATAAAGCTCTCCCCAGGGCAAATCGCCCCAGCAATCAGGAGCCACGACAGTTTGAGGGACTCTTGCCGGTTTCATCACAACCTTCCGTTTCACACTGAGAGGTAATCTATGAATCTTAACAGTATTCCCGCCTTTGATGACAATTACATCTGGGTTTTGAATGATGAAGCAGGTCGCTGTCTGATTGTCGATCCCGGGGACGCAGAGCCAGTATTAAACGCCATTTCCGCCAATAACTGGCAACCGGAGGCCATATTTCTCACCCACCATCACCACGATCACGTTGGCGGCGTAAAAGAACTGGTGGAAAAGTTTCCGCAAATTGTGGTGTATGGACCACAAGAGACACAAGATAAGGGAACAACACAGGTAGTCAAAGATGGCGAAACTGCCTTCGTTTTGGGGCATGAATTTAGTGTGATTGCCACACCGGGTCACACTTTAGGACATATCTGTTACTTCAGTAAACCTTATCTATTTTGCGGCGACACGCTGTTTTCTGGTGGGTGTGGTCGGTTGTTTGAAGGGACACCATCACAAATGTATCAATCACTTAAAAAGTTAAGTGCGTTACCTGACGACACATTGGTATGTTGTGCTCATGAATATACCTTATCAAATATGAAGTTTGCTTTGAGTATTCTTCCGCACGATTTGTCCATAAATGATTATTATCGTAAAGTTAAGGAGTTACGGGCAAAAAATCAAATAACACTACCCGTAATTCTGAAAAATGAGCGGCAAATTAATGTTTTTTTAAGAACGGAACATATTGATTTAATTAATGTAATTAATGAAGAAACATTATTGCAACAACCTGAAGAGCGTTTTGCATGGTTAAGGTCAAAGAAAGATAGGTTCTGATAAAACTTTCTTGTCATCGGCTCCGTTCGCCGTTATGATCGGTCGTCTTTTAAGCAACTATTGACACACACATGAAGGCAAAAGCGATATTACTCGCCTCTGTCCTGCTCGTGGGTTGCCAGAGCACCGGCAACGTTCAACAGCACGCACAGAGCCTTTCTGCAGCTGGTCAAGGGGAAGCAGCAAAGTTTACAAGTCAGGCACGATGGATGGACGATGGGACGTCTATCGCGCCAGATGGTGACTTGTGGGCTTTCATTGGCGACGAGCTAAAGATGGGAATTCCGGAAAACGACCGGATTCGCGAACAGAAACAGAAATATTTACGCAATAAGAGCTATCTCCACGATGTAACTTTACGGGCAGAGCCGTATATGTACTGGATAGCCGGGCAAGTTAAAAAACGTAACATGCCTATGGAACTGGTACTACTACCCATAGTGGAGAGCGCTTTTGATCCTCACGCAACGTCTGGCGCCAATGCCGCGGGCATCTGGCAGATCATTCCGAGCACGGGGCGCAATTATGGTTTGAAACAGACCCGCAATTATGACGCGCGTCGCGATGTTGTTGCTTCAACAACTGCCGCGCTGAACATGATGCAGCGTCTGAACAAGATGTTTGACGGCGACTGGCTTCTGACCGTAGCGGCTTATAACAGCGGCGAAGGTCGGGTCATGAAGGCAATTAAAACGAACAAAGCGCGTGGGAAATCCACGGACTTCTGGTCGTTACCGTTGCCGCAGGAAACGAAGCAGTACGTGCCTAAAATGCTGGCATTGAGTGATATTCTCAAAAACAGCAAGCGTTATGGCGTACGTCTGCCAACGACCGATGAAAGCCGTGCTCTGGCACGTGTGCACCTGAGCAGCCCGGTTGAAATGGCGAAGGTTGCAGATATGGCGGGGATTTCCGTCAGCAAGCTGAAGACATTCAACGCAGGCGTGAAAGGCTCCACGCTGGGCGCAAGTGGTCCGCAGTACGTGATGGTGCCAAAGAAGCATGCAGATCAACTGCGTGAATCTCTGGCTTCAGGCGAAATTGCTGCTGTACAGTCGACGCTGGTTGCCGACAATACGCCGCTTAACAGCCGTGTTTACACCGTACGCTCTGGCGACACGCTTTCAAGTATCGCTTCACGTCTCGGCGTAAGCACCAAAGATTTGCAGCAGTGGAACAAACTGCGCGGATCTAAGCTGAAGCCAGGCCAAAGTTTGACGATTGGTGCAGGCAGTAGCGCACAGCGACTGGCAAACAACAGCGATAGCATTACGTATCGTGTGCGCAAAGGCGATTCGCTTTCAAGTATTGCTAAACGCCACGGCGTGAACATCAAAGATGTAATGCGCTGGAACAGCGACACTGCGAATCTGCAACCAGGCGATAAGCTGACGTTGTTTGTGAAAAACAACAACATGCCAGATTCCTGACAAACCAGATAATAAAAAAGGCACCGATTCCCCCGGTGCCTTTTTTATTTATGCCGCTTTATGTGCTTCTAGCATGATGATATCACTGGTGAAAGAGCCATCATTCTGCAAGGCAAAATACATTTTCACCTCTGTCGATGCGCTCTGTTGGTAAATGCGAATAGCGTCTACTAACGCTTCTGGCGTACGCATTCTCGCTACCCATGAAGAAAATTCCAGCGGTAACTTATCTGTAATTAAATTATCAACTATCAGATTGGCTTCACTGATTAACGTCAACCACTCACCGCTGGCGTGGTTCCGTATGTGAGATGTATCGCGTAATGCTTCTACCGTCTGTAACCAGATGTCGCGCACTGGGTGACCCGGAGACATTACGTCCATCACAATCAGCAGACCACCGGGTTTCAATATCCGGTTCACTTCACGCAGTGCTGCACCAACATCATGCCAGTGATGGGCAGAATAACGGCTGATAACAATATCAAATGCGTTATCGGCAAATGGCAGGCTTTCGACATAACCCTGGCGGGTGGTGATATTTTTCAGTTGCCGGGCTTCGGCAGCTTGTGCCACGACATCCAGCATATGGGCAGATAAGTCATACGCCACCACCGTGCTCACGTTTTGCGCAGCGACAAAGCTGGCATGCCCTGCTCCGCAGCCCATATCAAGTACACTTGCATCAGGATAATCAGCCAGGCGCTGTAAATCTCGTCCGGATGCATGTACGGTACTAGTCAGATATTCGCTAGCTTGAGAGCTAAACTGCTTTTCTACGTGGTCATGGTGGGATTGTGTTGTCATTGCGCTGTCCTTTTGTTGTTTGAGTATAAAAGGGCAGCGCCAAACGTTGGTCTGCCCTGTGGCAGACCTGACATATCTTATTTATCAGGCTTGCCGGGACTGAATTCAACGAGTAGCGGATTGTGATCGGACGCGCGCGTAACCAGTACAGAAGCTTCGCTGACGTTCAGACCACGGTAGAAAACAAAATCGAGCGGGCGACCAAACGCCCGACGGCGCTGATCATCGGTAAAACGCACCTGGCGTAGCGACATTTCCCGCGCAAAGCGATATAACGCGTTCATCCTTCTACGGCTCCAGGCATTGAAATCTCCCGCCATAATGACCGGGCCACTGTGGTGAGCTATCTGATCGCCAATAGGAAGTAACTGCTTACTATAGACATCCACGCCCAGACTGAAGTTGACGGCGTGTATATTAACCACCATCAACAGGCGGGTGTCAGGTAAGGGATAGACCGTCACCAGTGCCGATTTCGCCAGACGCAAAATGGGTTCTCGTTCACGTAACGGGCAGCAATACACTGGATGTGCCGCCGAAAGGGTCATTACGCCAGAAGGATGTTGTGGCAGCACGAAAGCGGGTACCTGATCGGCGGCAAGATAGTTAGCAGTCGCAAACTGTACTAACTCTGGCGTTGTCTGCGCTTCCTGCAATAACACCAGATGTGCATCTTTGCCGTAGTTCTTTAATACCGACAACCATTCAGCGCGTTGCTGTTTGTATATGTTCCACACCAGGATCCGAATACGCTCTTCGGTACTTAACGGTTCTCCAGGTGGTAATGCCTGGCCGATGCTCGCAAAAGACCCCGGCGGTAAGATCCTTTCCGCTGGTTGTCCGGCAACATAGCGCATGGCATAGGTGTTTTTTCGCACTTTTGACTTTGAAACCTCTATCACGTCAACCCTTCCGCACTCGGGAGGGTTCTACTGTTATAGGGATTTTAGCTCACTCTTTCAACGAGCAATTGTATATTGTTATGTAAGCAAGTGCTTACACCGGTCAGGATTTTGCTCATTATTGAGAACATTAAATCGGATGGCATATCTCGCATCCTGATGGTTTAATGACAAATAAATTCAAAATATCTCTTCTATTTTGCAACAGGAGCAAAAATGAAAGCCACGTCGGAAGAACTCGCCATTTTTGTTTCAGTCGTCGAAAGCGGCAGCTTTAGCCGGGCAGCGGAACAATTAGGGCAAGCAAACTCAGCGGTAAGCCGGGCGGTGAAAAAGCTGGAGATGAAACTTGGCGTTAGCCTGCTTAATCGGACCACGCGGCAACTTAGCCTGGCGGAAGAAGGCGAGCGTTATTTTCGTCGCGTACAGTCAATTTTGCAGGAGATGGCAGCGGCAGAATCAGAAATTATGGAGACGCGTAATACACCGCGTGGACTGTTACGGATCGATGCCGCAACTCCAGTGGTACTGCACTTTCTGATGCCGTTGATTAAGCCTTTTCGTGAACGCTATCCGGAAGTCACTTTATCGCTAGTCTCCTCCGAAACGATTATTAATTTGATCGAAAGAAAAGTGGATGTCGCGATACGCGCCGGTACGTTAACGGATTCCAGCTTACGTGCCAGGCCGTTATTTAACAGTTATCGAAAAATTATCGCCTCCCCCGATTATATTTCCTGCTACGGGAAGCCAGAAACGATCGACGATTTAAAGCAACATATTTGCCTGGGATTCACTGAACCCGCTTCCCTCAATACCTGGCCGATAGCCTGTAGCGATGGACAATTACATGAGGTGAAGTACGGTTTGTCATCCAATAGTGGGGAAACACTGAAACAGCTTTGCCTGAGTGGCAACGGGATTGCGTGTTTGTCCGACTACATGATCGACAAAGAAATCGCTCGCGGAGAATTGGTGGAGTTAATGGCAGATAAAGTGTTGCCAGTAGAAATGCCATTCAGTGCAGTCTATTACAGCGACCGTGCGGTAAGTACGCGCATCCGGGCTTTTATCGATTTCCTTAGCGGGCATGTAAAAACAGCTCCCGGAGGAGCTGTCAGAGAGGCTTAATCCCATTCAGGAGCCAGACCTTCCGGGCTAACCAGGCGGTCGTTGCAATCCAGTGCGGCGATCGCTTTTTTATCTTCGGCATCAAGCTGTAAATTTTGTGCCTTAAGATTACTCTCCAGGTTTTCACGTTTAGTAGAAGAAGGAATTACTGAGTAACCTTCCCCCATAGCCCACGCCAGAATCACTTGAGCCGGAGTCGCATTGTGTTTAGCTGCAATACGAGCAATAACCTTATCTTTCAGTGCATTGCCATA
>OKKF01000291.1_pt1 | contig 4268 bp, 5 predicted proteins | sample 1610861 | NCBI WGS metagenome assembly OKKF01 (sample SAMN04436691, study PRJEB24849) | human gut metagenome | biome: human gut; feature: NICU; material: stool | host: Homo sapiens | place: USA: Saint Louis, MO | collected 2010-07-01
AATCTATTTCTTTTGATGTCTGATATATTACCTTACAAAGAGAATTCTCTTGATTTGTTTTTTAAAGAATCACTAATTAAAAAAATAAAGGAGGTGTAACTGTCATGAAAAAAAGTAAAGAAATGATTTCTCTAAACGTTATTCCGTTTGAATTGGAAAGTGAGATGCCATTGGATGAAATGATTGAGCGTCTGAATATGCTTGAGCAGAATAATTTAGTGGGAGGCGCTTGTGCGAAAAATACACCTTGCTCTCCTAACTGCCCTACTGATGATATTTGTTGGCGTGATCCTTGTGAAGTTTTTTGTGAATGTAATGGACTTGACTCTTGTCCTTCAATGAATAGTGATGTTTGTTTTGGAGATGATTGGGATCATTGTGGTGCAATGACCTGATTTTACTCCTTTTAGAATAAGCTCTTGGAAAGGGCTTATTCTTTTAAATAAAACTAATATGAAGAGATCTGTATTGTTCACCTTTTTTATAGGGTATACTGTTTGTTTATTTGCTCAAGTGCCAATAAAAGTGCTTGATGCGAAAACTCTAAAACCTTTGGTGGGGGCAAACGTCTATATAGATAGGAAGGATGGGATTGCCGTCACAGATAGTAATGGCGTTTTTTCTATATCGGACAATATAGATTTAACGGAGAACGATACCATTGTAGTTTCGTTTGTTGGATACGTGTCCCAACACTTCACTCTATCTGGAATAAGAAAACGATCTACTATCTTGCTGTTTGAGAAAGTAGAAAGCTTGGAAGAGGTTTCGGTCTTTGGGAGGATGGATATGAATTTAAGGCTTCCTTATGTAGAATTGGCTTCTTTGCCTAAACGATTGTATTCGTTTGCCTCAATTATTGAAGGAGATTCTATTTATGTGATTGGGGGAGATGAATCTCAGGTATCCATTTTTAGGTCGACAAACATTATGTCTCCACGTGCGAAGCCTAATATTATTCAAGAACAATGTAGTGATAAACTATATATTTACGATATTTCTTCTGATCGGTGGATCACTTCAAAATGTATATTCAAGAAACGCGCTTATCAGGCTGTTGTTAGCTATGAAAACCGTTTTTATGTATTAGGAGGTAAATACTATTCAACGAATAGGAAAATAGAGTTTCTGGATCCTGCAATAGAGATTTATGATAGGGAACGTGATACAATAGTTATTGATCCGGTAAATCCGCATCAAGCAATTAATTTTGCTTCGTTTCTTTATGACGGGAATATTATTGTGATGGGAGGTTCAGTTGGTAGGAATGCTTTGGGATGGAAAAATTATAATGATCAGATTCATCTTTTTAATTTGAAGACTGGATATTGGTACGAACTGGGTAAAATGCCGCAAGGGAAAGAAACAAGTGGAGTGCTTATTGGGCATACAATCTATCTATTTGGGGGATTTCACGGTCAGAAACTAACGGAAATTGAAACCTACGATTTGACTAATGGGTGTTGGCGGACTCTTACTGAATTGTGGTTTCCTGTTGAACGCCCCGGGATTGTATATAATGAGGATATTGTTTATATATTTGAGTCTAATGTTATACAGACGTATAACATCCGAACAAATGAGGTGAAAGCATTTCTGATAGATCTAAATTTGCAAGAGAACGGTTTATTCTGTAAAGATGATAAGTTGTTTATTATTGGTGGCTGCCGACGTGCTGTCGATGATGTTGAACCATTTAGAGAGGTATATAAGATTGATTTATCTGATTTTGCTAAAACAGAAATGCATTATAATAAATAGACTCTTTCATGCGTAGTTCATTTAGTGAAATCGAAAAAAACTATTTGTTTTTGTACGTGTATCAGTGCTTCATGGTTGCGTAGTGTTATTTCTTTTTTAGCGTTGGTCAGTGTTCCATCTAAGTCGAGTATGAGGAGTTTGTATTTTATCAGTCGCTTTTGTTTGGGTTTTGAGGGTGCAAAGGTAGTGGTTTTGGGTATATCCTCAAACAGGATGCAAGTAAATAGCGAATTAATGATACGTAGCTTATTTGACACACTTCTTTATGTTTGTGCTATTGGGGAATTTATTTTCTTTAAAATTAAAAATAAATACACGATATTTGTATAAATAGAGAATTAAATATGAGGCTAATCAAGCTATTGGGAGGAATTGTAGGGGCACTATTAACAGGTAGTTATTTCTATCAGAGAAGTAATGAAATGATGCGTGCGGAATCAAAATCTATTCATACAGGCATTAAAAGGTGAAATGCTGCGAATGGAAAGTGAACTGGATCTACCGTGTGTGTCTATGAATGTATCGGGTGCAACGGCTCCTTGGACCAGACTTTCTATGAAAACGGAGTTTGCTACAAAAGATTATGTTTTAGATGTAAAAAAGGATTTGAAAAATATATCTTCTGATTTTAATGAGCGTTCTTTGCACTCTGTTGTTTGCATGGAGAAGCAACTTTCTGCTGATACTCTGAATCGGATTTGGGCAGATAGTTTGAGAGCGCGACATATTGTCGCTAAAACCTCTATACAGATAGTTACTGCCGATTCAAGTAAATGTATTCGTTCTGAGGGGAGTTGTGACAATGATTGTTTTGTATCACCCATTTGGGTTGCCTATGTCGGACACGAGTGTGAAGTAGAGGTTGCCGGTTTTTTATCTTCTATTTGTTGGTCGGTGATTCGATACTCTTCTTTCCTATTTGTCCAACGGAAAGTTGTGATCCTTATTTTGTTGGTTGTGGCATTGATGAACATCAAGGGTGCAATTCGGATTCTTCTTGTTGGGGAGATGATTTTGATGATGATCATTGTATGGCAATGACATAATCGGGTATCTATATTATTAAAGTGTCTAAAAGATAATTGCTATATTCCTCTTGTGAATCCTTGCTGACAGGCATTTATATTATTTATATATGTACGTCCCCTTAGTTCGGATATATGTTGCTAAATATAGGTAGTCAACCTTGGATCATTGCATTGGAACCTATAAATGTTATGGTTCAAGGTTGATTTTTATTTAATATTTGTTATATGAGAAGTCTGTTTTTAATATTCTTTTTTTGCTATGTAACTGGGAAAGCCCAGGACAGAGCGTATGTCGTGAGTGAAAAGGATAGTATTCCTCTTTCAAATGTATATATCTGTTTGAAAGATAGGAGAGTCATAGCTATCAGTGATGAAAAGGGGGTGTTCTCATTAGAGAAATATGATTCGTTGTCATTGAATGATACTTTATATTTTTCTCATATTAATTATTTGCACAAGAAATTGTCTTATGGTGATTTAATTAAAAATAGATGTACCGTTTTTTTGAAAGAAAACAATCGGGTTTTAGAAGAAGTATCTATTTTTAGCAATAGGCATTTAAATCGTTTCTTGCATTATGAAATATTGTCTCCATTGAAAAGAGGAGTCTATTCGTTTGCTTCGGTCTTGGTAGATGGGCAGATTTATATTGTAGGAGGGAGTACATCGTGCGGCCCCTTTCAGAGTAATATACGTTCTACTTTATTTTGGGAAAAATATAGTAACATGATGTATAGATATGATATCAAGCAAGATAAGTGGGAGACGATCAGGCATAAGTTTAGAGAAAGGGCATATCATACGGCGGGTTATTATGATGGAAAAATTTTTATTTTAGGGGGAAAGAGATTATCTGAAACCAGAATTGTTGATTATCTGGATAATGCAATAGAAATATATGATATTAAGCGTGATACCGTCTGGACAGATTATACTAATCCGCATCAAGCGACTTTATTGGGATCCGTTGTGTATAAAGACAATATGATTGTTTTAGGCGGTGTTAAAAAGGTTTTGCAAAATAATGAAGGAGTCTATTCGGATGAAATGCATTTATGGAATTTAAAATCCGGCTACTGGTATGAGTTGGGAAAAATGCCGATTAGGCAAGCTCCTGAAACAATTCTGGTTGATCATTGTATTTATTTAATCGGAAATCGTAACGGTGGCGGCTGGAGTATTGAATGTTATAACTTATTGACAGGCGCATGGACCAATGCCGGACATTTGTTATATCGGCTTGGCTGGCCCAGTTTAGCTTATCATAATGATATAATTTATATTTTTGAACAAGGTGTTGTACAGACGTTTAATATAAAAAGCAGGCAAGTTCGTTCGTATATGATAGATCTGAAATTGAAATCTCCAGCTTTGTATTACTTTGATGGGAAATTATATATTTTGGGCGGATTTTATATGGGAGATCCTTCGCGCAATGTATATAGTGTTGATCTGAAGGAATTTGATAAAACAGAAGTC